>Ga0214544_1002124_pt1 | contig 41768 bp, 31 predicted proteins | sample CNSS3metaG_FD_160074 | JGI IMG/M metagenome (GOLD analysis project Ga0214544, IMG submission 160074) | Root nodule microbial communities from cowpea collected in UCLA plant growth center, Los Angeles, California, USA - CNSS3 | ecosystem: Host-associated > Plants > Roots > Nodule | place: USA...
CGCTCATAGAATAGCTTTCTTATTGCAATCTGAAGATGATAACTCTTTCAAAAATTAATCCAGCAAGACTGCAAAAGTATCATGATTTGAAGTTTGTATTTGGTTCTTTTAACTACTGCATAAGAGTGAATCAATTATTGATGGATATTTTTGCTGCATTGCAGGTTATGGGTCCTGTATATATGCGGGAAGGTATGTTTTTCAATTATGAATTGAATCTTACAAGTATTTATGTTTTTCAAACCTGATCTTGTATTGAATTGAATATTTTGATGACAGTGCTAACTCGAGCATTGGTGGAAGAAGTTCATCTTCTACAGCAATTGGACTTGGACCTATAAGTCCTGTTGGAGTTGGAGCTGGTTTGAACCTGCAAGTGTCCACCTTTCAGTATTTGATATCGTCTATTAGTGTTCTTTCTGCTTTAATGATGTCATGACCAAAAGAGCCTCCAGTTTTAGATTGCAACTTTATACTGTTTTTGGTTCATAATTATGGTTCAGGTCTCCCCGCTACGTGCCACTTTGTACGGTGTATTTGGGATCATTCTTGGTAGGTAGTTGCAGAAGTTTAGTGCTTTAGCTGGAGAATACAAATGATTCGAGATATACCATTGCCAAAAATGTAATCAATTTATTAGTAGTGACTAATGTCATTTCAACTGACTTTTTTGCACGATATTAAAAGCTATACGTGAGTGATGCTCTCGCTAATCTCAATTGAAACTACGCATTTCTAACCAAATGGCAAAACGAGTCGAGATTAAATAAACACATGCTACTCATCCAGGGGAATTGAATTAGGACCTCAAAGGTTAATAATCAAACCGGTACAGCACAGAACAGTTAGCAAGAAAATGCAAGATTTGTAAAAGATAACACGAAAATGCACCATTTGATAAATATACAAAAGTGTATACAAACAACTACAATGGAAAATCCACCAAAATTGATTTTAATGGTGGACAGAATTCAAGTTTAACTGCAGCAGTTATACTATACAATACAGGCTGTCATTTCATCATTGTTGGTAATATAAATATTATTTGGAAGTTGATTTGGGTCAGACCGAGTCATCAGATTCCTCAGAATCACTCCTGTCAGGCTCCCCTGCATTCGTATGATTCTCTGGAACATCATGTTTTGGTGCAGGCTTAGGTGCAGCTTTTTTATTACCACCTCGAGCATTCTCCTCCACTTCTTGTTCAGCGGCTTCTGCATGTGAATCTCAGTCAAGGAAATAACCAAAATGAAGACTGTTTCCACTATCAAGAAGGCAACAAACTAGATTTTGTCATTGATGCAAACATAGACTCTTGTTATCCCATGAACCCCGTGTCTATAAGCGAGGAAAACAATAGATGGGTGGTAAGAAAATAAGCAATAATAATCTCAATAACTATCCATTATTTTAATAAAAAAAATTGAAAGCAAAATCATAGATTAAGGATTAAAAAATGAAAACAACACTCATTTGCTGTTTGAGACAACAAAGACGTTTAAGGATATCAAGATTTTCAGCTGTTCCTCGAGCCATGATTTTGAGGAGATCTTTCTCAACACGGGACACAAGCTCAGGCTGGAAAATGAAACATTAACAAAAATGTTAATATGAGATCATATACACATACATATACACATATATGGAGGAAGAGAGGCATGTATGTCAATGTTTGTTATGTGAGTGAATATAATACATTAAGATCTGGCTCCCTGCGAAATCTACGCTTGCGAGCATCTCTCATGGGCGGGGTGAGGCCATGCCTGTACTCAATTACATCTGGAGCAGCATCACCGGATTCCCGAACCATAATCATCTGTTAGTTGAACTCATGAAAAAATCAGATACAGTTATTAAGTTACATAAATCAAAGATGTGATTAGGAATGAATGAATTGTTTGATTAATGATGTATAACTGACCTGACCAATATCAGCTGTCTTAATCAAAGAGTTATCATCATATGACTTGTAGGATTCAACAACACAGGGAAGGTCCAATAGAGAAGCTGGGAAGTGTTCATTCCCAATCATAAACGTACCACTTCTTCCATCCTCACTAAATGACAAATCTAATGACTTGTCTTCAGATGAAGAAGGATCAGTTTCATTTAAAAGCCGCTCTATCCGCTCTGCCACATTCGGTGGAACTCTAAGTATGAATTGCTCCTCCATAACTATAAACAATAGGCCATGTTTCAAAACATTATCATGTAAAATGACTTGATTTAAAAAACACATAATAGAGTTGAAATGATTTAAAAATCAAATCCCATGTTTTGAAATTTAAAAAAAAAAAAAAGAGATTTAGGAAATAATTCTTGTGTTGTTATTAGATAAAATAGACTTGATTTCCTTTCTGTATGTTTCACTTTCACCACTTTAATACAAAGTTATTAACTCGTTGAGTGAAACAATAAAGGAAATTAAATTATCACAACACAAAATACCAACCCTTTCAAAAGGGATTTGTTTCTGTTCCTCCACCCTGAACTCTATAATTAATCACAAAACTTCAAAGTAAAATTACACAGAGAGTGTTAACCTATAGAGTGAAAAGATAATTGAACAGTGCAGTTTTGACACAACCACAAACCAATGGGGGAGCTAACTCGTACACAGAGAAGCAAAACATCAAATTTTTAGGCTTACATAAAATCGGGTTCAAAAATTAGCATACAAAAGACGAAGGAACAATAATTGAATAGAAAGCACTGCAGTCACATTTGTAAATCAAATCTGCAAAGAAAAAAATGAGGAAGGAAGCAACATTACCTAATCGGGCAGTGAATGGAGTTCCTTCGTTGCAGAGGCGAAGTATGACAGAATCAGGGGGCAACACTGTAATTCCTTCGTTGCAGAGGCGAAGTATGACAGAATCAGGGGGTTGCGCGGTTCGGGTTGGGAAAAAATTGAAGTGTGCAAACCCTAGAAAGGGTAGAGGAGGAAAACGCGAAGACGCAGGGAGGCGACGTGGTGGATGTCACGGTGGAGGAGAAACGCGTGCAGGGAGCACCAATTTCGAGCGAGAGAGAAACTGGGCAGTGGATGGAGAATGGAATGGAACTGTGTGCGGGAGGAGAGCACCAAAATTAAAACACAAGAGCTACACTGCACGCTGCACGTGTTGTTTTAGAGTAACTTAAACGGGATGCGGGCCGGCCCATTTTGGCTCGCGGGCCGGTCCGACGGGCCAATAGATTTGACGAATCGAATTGTTTTGGATTGATGAGTTAATATTTTTGACTCGACCCATATTTTTCTTGTCAGGTTGACGAGTCGACCCGTGGAATCTGACCCATTTTGACATCCTGACCATAATGCATCTATAACGAAACCATATGATATAAAAATATAATCCAACGCCTTGACACTATCATTGACTGCATAAAGTTTATTTTTTGCATTGTCATCTCATTCCAAACTATCATATATACATAAAAGCTTGTTGGTTTTATAAAAATTAACCAAAAATGAGTTCTGTTCTGACTGGTTAAAATGGAAGAATTTAAAGCTTAATAAAATTTCATATCTAGTTGAACTAAATGGTTCCACCTTTTCTATTTCATAGCAGTGTGACATTATTGTACTTAGAAGCTTATTCTGATTTTTTGATCCATGTGATGACAGCATCATAGGGTGATTTTCAATCGTTGCGTGTCTCTATGCAGTTACTTGGGGTTAGGGATGGCAATTAGGGCCTGGTCCGCGGGTCCGGTCCACAGGCCCACATAAAAAACGCGGGGCGCGCCAGAATAATGAGCCTGCAGGTCCGGGTGGGCTCAGCCCGCGGCCCGTACGGGCTAGCCCGCGGTCCGCGCGGGCCAGCCCGCATAAAATTAAAAAAAAGAAAAAAAACTTTTACTTGTGTATATTAATTACTTCTTTTATGGACTTTTGCATTAACATTTCAAATTCTTGTATAACTGGAAAAGACAAGTATTATATAATTCTTAATGTGCTAAAATTTAAAGAATATATTGTGTATGTCATAGTATGAATATGATGAAAATGTTGAATTATCAATTTATCATCTAATTCCCCAAAGTCTTTACTTAATTTTGTGAACTTTTTGAAGTTTCCCAATTTTTAAACATGGAAAGTTTTATCATAAAATAAATAAATAAATAAATAATTTTTTTTAAAAAAAAAGTGGACCGGCCCGCGGACCCGCGGGCCAACCTTTATGCGGGACGAGCCAGAGTATGCGGCCCGCATAAAATGTGCGGGCCGGGCCGGGCCGGTCCGCAGTGTGCGGGCCTTATGCAGGGCGAGACTAAACGGGGCGGGCCGACCCGTATTGCCACTCCTACTTGGGGTTACTGGTAATCACTATTTGGTCTCTGAACCACTCATTTGTGAAAAAAGTGCTCACATTTTTCCTGCTTCCTCCGGCATATCTTCAAATCTAAACTCATCAAATTAAGAAAATGAATTATAGAATGCCAAATGGTTGTGAAAATTGATCTCTAGATTGTTGAATCTGTCAAACTTTTTGTCATTGTAAATGGTGTGTTTGTATTTCATCATTTAAATATGAATGTTGTTTCAAGAGAAACTGTCAATGTACAATGAAATGTTACATACGAATTTTGAAATATGATATGTATATCTATATTTTAAAAACAATGCCAGAATTTTTAAAATGTAAACTTAAGTTATCTATATCTATTTATTAATATAGTTTTCTAAAATTCCACATTTAATTCAGATTTAAAAACTTGATTCTGTATTATTATTACCGATTACAGATCCCTAATGTGTGTATGTAACTTTTAAACATGTGTGATAATATTATAATGTTGTTAAGTTAATATATGTATTAAAATTATATTTATTAAAAAGAAAGTGAAATATATCATAACAGATAAAATAATTTATTGATAAATAAAGAATAAGAGAAGAAACAGAGACATCTGATCTTATAAAAAAATTATAAAAGTAATGGTCAAATTTTAAAAATTTAATAAATTATTATATTTAAAAGATAAAATTGGTATTTTGAAGATTGGAAAAAAGGGAAAATCCTTTTATATATATGTTATAGATTATTATTGTTATTATTATTATTAGTTTTGTCGTGGATTGTGAACTAAGCATCAAGCATCGGTTTTGGGGTTGACATCACTGTTTGAACGAACGAACGAACAAGCGAATCTAACCACTCCATTTGGTGTTTTAGAAGTTGTGGGACTTGTTGCAGAGTGTGGATTCATTTCAATGGCGAGCGTTGGAGTTGGAGGGGGTTTGGGGGGTGATATATGGAAGTCCCATGTGTCCATGGCGATGGTGCAGCTTTTCAATGGTGGCTACCATGTCATCACCAAAGTGGCCCTTAATGTTGGTATCAACCAGTTAGTGTTCTGCGTATTCCGCGATCTCATTGCCCTTTCCATCCTCGCACCCCTTGCTTATATCCGTGAAAAGTATGCTCCTTTCTTTCTTTCAAATCACCCACATTCAAAAATGTGCTTGCAATGTTTCTCAAAACCTATGAATATGCTCCCTTTTGTTCTGTTGTTTCCCTCTGTTGGATTCGATTTAAATGGATTCCTCCCTCACACTTTGGCCTTTTTGTTTTCTAAGTTTATTTGTTATATTTATTGGTCCACCTTCTAAAAGGGTTGAGTATTTCAGATACATTTCCATTTGGTTATTGGATACTTAGATCGGTTAAGTTTGGATGCTTAAGCACATTTGTTTGTTCTGCAATTGGGAGGGTTGGTGATGTCTGCAACACTCTGATTGTCTGCATGTGCTTGATACAGCTTAGGGGAACTGGGCTATGTGCTATAAAAATATTTTTCTGATGTATGCTTTTTAAACCGTTGGAGTGTTTGGAATGTAGGTAACTCTAGTTGTATGACAATTTCCGTTCATGTTCATTGATATCTGGACCTTTCTGCCTGATAATTTTGAGCATGCTTAATATTTAAGTAATATTATCTTATAGCTCATACTTTCGTTTGCATTGTTTTGAGGGTTATAATTATATTCTAAAATATGGTTTTAACATTTTATGTGTATTTGTGGACAATGATTCCGGAGTTGCTACATTTAACATTTAACCGTGCTTCACATTCATTCTTTAGATGTAACATTTTAACTTGCTACATTTTTGTTCCCTCTTATGTCTTGTTATTATTCCTTTTCTTTCTATTCAATGGATATCTTGATCATACCATGATGTTGGACTGTAGACGGATTCGACCACCCACTACTAAGAACCTACTGGTGTCATTCTTCTTTCTTGGATTAACTGGGTTAGGCTCTTGATACTATTTATTTCCCACTTCCAGTATATATAAAACATACAGTGCTTTATTGATGTATTCTTGATTCATGATCAGGATATTTGGCAACCAACTTTTGTTTCTTATTGGTTTAAGCTATACTAATCCAACTTATGCTGCTGCCATACAACCGTCTATTCCAGTCTTTACCTTTATATTGGCTGTGATGATGGGGTCAGTTTCATTTCACCAGTATCACTTATCCATTTCAATTTGTATGTGTGTATCCTATTACTCAAACACAACTGCACACTCTCACTTTTACTTCATATGTTTTACAATAGTACACTAAAGCAGATAACCAGGTCACTGAATTATGTTTATCTGTACAAACAAACCTTTTCATGCAGTACAGAAAGAGTGAATTTAGTCACATATGATGGTCTGGCTAAAGTTGGAGGAACCATCATCTGTGTTTCTGGTGCTGTAGTGATGGTTTTGTATCGAGGTCCAGCTTTGATAGGATATGCTGATATCAATCTTGCTACACAAAATGAAATAAGTGCCAGAGGTCAGCCAGAGCCATCTGGATGGCTAATTGGTAGTTTACAAGACTTCGGGTTAGACCATTTTCATCTTGGGGTTCTGTGTTTGATAGGGAATTGCATTTGTATGGCTGCGTTTCTAGCCATTCAGGTATTATCTTTTTTTGTCATATGCATAGGTGACTGTTGAATAAATTTAGTGATCAATGACATATCTTGCCTGTTACCCTTTTACCAAGTCCCAACTTCTCTGTGCACTCTTCACCTGGGAGGCTGAGATGAATCTATATGCTCTTGCATTTTAGGAATCTTCATTTCCACTCAAATCCCAATTTCTTGATGCTTACGATACTTGGTCAATTCTCAACATTCCAACTTCTTTTCGTGTCTCATATGATTTAGGATAGTTGTGATTTGGATAATTGCTTCTGTTGCAATCATTTCTTGCATGTCCTAATTCTTTCTATGAACATGGTTCTCTTCCCTATAACTATCTTCTTCAAGTTTGGAGATATATCAGAGTAAGGTCCCCTAGTTTTTGGTCAAGTGTTTTCTGAATTATGGATAAACTTGAAAGAATTAATATGAAAGAAAGAAGATTTTATTCAATTGATTCATTTGAAACAATACATGAACTTCTATATAGAGAGAACTCAAGCCCTAAAGTAATAATTACATGAGATTTCTAGAACCTTCTAACAACTTCTACCAGTACATTTAATATCCTATCAACAACTTTCACTATTGCATTTAATATCTAACTACCAACACTCCCCCTCAAGCTGGTGAATAGATATCTATCATTCCCAACTTGCATGCGAGATCATGAAATTGCTCAGTAGGAAGACCTTTTATAAATATATCTGCCAACTGAGGTCCAATTGGGAAATAGGAACTAGTGATAAGGCCACTATTCAATTTCTCTTCAATAAAGTGTCGATTTATCTCTATGTGTTTGGTCCTATCATGCTGAATTGCATTGTTTAGCAATGTTAATATCCAACTTGTTATCACAATAAAGGATCATTGGTTCTTGACATGTCACTTTAAGATCATTTAGAATAATTCTCATCTATAACAATTCATACACCCCTTGTGCCATAGCTCGGAATGCCTCTGCACTAGACCTTGTAATAACATTTTGTTTCTTACTTCTCCAAGTCACCAAATTTCCTCCCAAGGACATGCAATATCCTGAGGTGGACTTCCTATCTATAACAGAACCTACATAATCTGCATCATACACTTCCATTTTTAATTTTTCATCTCTCTTAAACAATAATCCCCTTCCTGGACTTGTCTTCAAATATTGAAGGATTTGTTTACAGCTTGTAAATGTCTCTCCCTTGGATCATGCATGAACTGACTAACGACACTCACAACATAAGCTATGTCTGGTCTAGTGTGAGCTAAGTAAATGAGCTTCCCAACAAGTCTTTGATATTAGCCTTTGTTCACAGTAGAACTGCCTTCATCACTCCCAATTCTATGGTTTTGTTCTATAGGAACTTGAGTGGTCTTGCAATCAATCATACCTGTTTCTTTAAGAAGATCAGCAACATACTTTCTTTGTGAGATAAAGATGTCTTTCTTCGAGTAAGCTACTTTTATCCCAAGGAAGTACTTCAATTTTCCTAGATCTTTTATTTCAAATTGGATAGCAAGCTTTTCTTTTAAGACTTGTTTCTCATGTTCACCATCTCCTGCAACAATCATATCATCAACATACACCAAGAGTAGTGTAAGTTTACCTTTTGGAGAATGTTTGATAAACAGGGTATGGTCACTTTGACTTTGTTGATTCCCCATGGAAATCATAACCTGACTGAATCTACCAAACCAAACACAATGTGACTGCTTGAGCCCATACTTTCTTCAACATACATACTCTATTCTCTTATATAGGTCTAAAACCTGTGGGAATTTCCACATATACTTCTTCCTCTAATTGACCATGCAAGAAAGTATTTTTTAGATCAAATTGTTGCAATTCCCAACCAAAATAAGTTGTCAATGAGATAATGATTTTAACTGTATTCATCGTTGCCACTGGAGCAAATGTCTCCTCATAATTAATACCATAAGTCTAAGTAAATCCTTTAGCAACTAACCTTGTTTTGTAACGTTCTAATGTGCCATCAAATTTATACTTTACATTATAAACTCATATGCATCCAACTGCCTTTTTATGAAACCGACTCATTTAAATGAGTACATGTACTTCTATATATAGAGAACTCAAACCCTAAAGTAACAATTACATGTGATCTCTAGAACCTTCTAACAACTCATTACAATTTCTACTAATATATTTAACATCCTACTAACAACTTTCACTATTGCATTTAATATCCAACTACCAACAAATAGCATAATTTCTTCCCTCCCTCTCCTCAATCCTCCTGTACTGAAACATTCTTAATAAGTTTACTTAGATTAGATTGGATGACTTCTTCATGCTTGTCATGCATATTAGCACCAGGTCATTGACTCATTACTCATTCCAAATTTCTTCATTGATCAAATTAGTAGTACTGATTCTTAAACTTAACCGATTAATTTGTTGTGATCTTAGGTTTTTTAACATTATTGGTGTTTTTAAATTGTTACCTTTAATTGCTTTCAGGCACCAGTATTAAAAAAATATCAGGCAAACATATCGGTCACAGCATTTTCATACTTCTTCGGAGCTTCACTGATGGTTATAGTGTCATTATTCATGAATTACGAGGCAAATGACTGGACTTTGACATCATCAGAAATCCTTGCTGTTATGTATGCTGTGAGTCACTAGAACTTTTAACCAATCCAGTCTGAAGAACTTTTTTTGGTTATTAATGATACTTTTAAATTATTGGAGTTGTCTTCCAAAATTCGCCCTTTTATTTTTTGCATTCTTCCACTCAACACATCAGACTATGTTAGGCAGGGAAGTGATGAGAGAGGGGTTAGAAAGTGTATCACAGAAACAAATTCAAAAATAGAAGCAGTTAAGTAGTTAGTTATTATGGGGGATGGGACTTTCTAAGAAGGTCTATATATTCTTATCCTGCGGGATCTTGAGATGAGAAGGTTTTTCGATGCTGTGACAGGGAATGCTCTATGTAAAAGGAAGAATTTTCCTTCGTAAGCAAATACCTAAGTTTTGAGTTGATAATTGTTAAATAATACAGAAAAGGGGTCTTTTTCTACGTTTTCTCTGTCTTGTTTTGTCTTTGCTATAGAAGGCACGAAACAGGCTATCAATTATTGCCTGTTGTTTGCTTGGTAAGTGGAAGCATTCTCGCTTGTTGAAGTGGAGTCAATGTAATGTAATGTTCTTACTTTGTTAATAATCAAAGTTGTCCAAGTTTTGCTGCACTACTATGAGTATAATGAAAATCAGAAAATTTTGGAACAAAAGGTTGTTTCTTACATGTGATCAGAGGGAGCATTAATCTTCTTACAGATGATTTTCAAAATTACAAGAGTATATAAAGATTTATTTTTATCTGTTAGTTATGGGTGCCTTGAAATTCTAACAATGTTCTCCTCTAGCTTGCCAGATGCAAGTGGTTTTACGAGTTTATCATAGTTTTGGCTTTTCACTCTGGATTACATTAGTGTAAAAGCTTTTTTAGCTATTTTTGTGAATTATTTGGTGTTACTGTCACCTTCAAAGAACAGGTCTTGATGCTTATTCCATGTTGCATTTGATGATTGATGAAGTATTCCTCAATATAATTTTTTCTTTTACTTTTTCTATTAGTAAAAGACTTTAGGAAGTTTACACATGTGTTCATATTTTGATAAATCATGTTAAAAATCTATCTTCTTGACATCTCGTACACTTGATTTTGGCTCAAAGGTGATGACAACTAAAAGCAGTGAGAGTATTTTCTTATGAAGGCTGAAAAGATCGAAGTATCCATGTTCGTACAAATATTTTGGTAGATTTTTTAGCATATATTTTCCTTATCTGTTCAGGGAACTGTTGCATCTGCCCTTAACTATGGACTCATTACATGGTGCAACAAAATCTTGGGGCCAGCCATGGTTTCCCTTTACAATCCTCTTCAACCTGCGTTTTCAGCCATCCTCTCCCAAATTTTCCTTGGAAGTCCAATTTACTTGGGAAGGTAAAGCTCCTTTTTATTTCCAGTTGTTGATGTATTCTGTTCTAACTTGAAGGTATCGTTCTTTAGCATGACGGTTTTAAATTAAAATTTAGAAGTTTCTTATTATTCTATTTCAACATGCATGTGACGACAGCATCATAGGAGGTTCTTTTATCATTACCGGTCTATATTTAGTTACCTGGGCATCATTTAAAGAAAAACGAGCATCTCTTGGAGTTGGAGTAGCTAGCCCTTCTTCCTCTTGGGTCTCTGAACCACTTGTTCACGACAGAAGTTCACTCCAGAAAGGCCACGCTTTTTCTGGGTCCTCCTCCGTTTCCCCCAAAACCTTTTCAGATTAAGGAGATGAGTTATTAAATGCCAATCAATTGTAGAAATTGGTCTCGTGGTTCAAAATTCTGTTACTGTTACAATTTTGTTAGATGTATTTCCTGACAAACTGTCAATGCTGTCATGTTATACCTGAATTTTGAAATCCAATGGCTTGTATCTGAATTTGGTGAGCAATTTTGAAATGGAATATATTCCTTCTCTTCCTGGAACTGTAATATTAACCCCAAAGAAAGGTGAATTTTGTAAAACTTATTGGCAACACTGTGATCAGTGCAAATATGGAACAGTTTGGCCCACTTCTATTGTTTATACTTTAACGTAGTACTACAAAACAAAAGTTTAATGATTATAAAATTTAACAAGCTTATTCTTGATCGATAACCGTGTAAAACTTGTTTACATAATAGGTACCCTATTTTCTACTCGACAGATTCTTTAGGTTGTTTTGTTTTGCAGCAAAAAGGGTTGATTCCATTGGTGAATGATTATATTAGGCACAATAACATAGGAAAATGTCATATTAGGATTGTGGAAGTGAGTGGAGAGTATATGTTACTGAAAGTGAAATGGGACAACATGTGTGGATGTCATTAGTTGAATATTCTCTTCCTTTTCTGTTTTCCCCTCTGAAATCTACCTTCTTCATACATTGTATTATGCTGATTTCAGTCTTTAATAAACTACATTGATAAGAACAGAGGTTAATGCTATTTGTAGAATTATATAATACTCTATTGTATAGTTTTTGTTTGTCCAGGGATAATCATAATATGCAGCCCTATACTCAGCTTTTCCTAACTGACTTTAAGCAACTTTAAATTCGCAATCTAGCAAAGTTCTGCATTTGTTATCTGATAATTAAATTTTAAGTACACTGATTAAGGGTTTAATTTTTAATTGTAAGCATAAAAAAAACACATTTCAGTGATTTCTGTGTCTTAAAGAAATAGTTCCGACTATAGACTAAAACATGCTCTCTGTGTTTGTATATAGAAAAGTAACTTTAAATTCGGATAATATGCTATAGTATACAAGGAGTTTGATTTTATTTTAAGAATTCCCACCAATAATATTTTGTCAAATCCAAATTCAGATATTATCAGAGTAAATCTCTAAATTTGCTTTTGAATAATGTAAAGGCCATCGCTCCTAAGAATTATGAGGAATGATCATGTTAGTTTTTGGAGAATTAATTTAAAAAAAATATATCTTATAGTCAAATAAATCTAAATCAATCTCTCAATTATCTTTTTACTAACTTTTATTCTCAAACTTACATTTGGATAAAAATGTTCCATATATATATATATATATATATATATATATGTATATGTATAAAAATAATTTAGAAACATACAAGGATAACAAGTATTTTGAATATTTATTGTTATTACTATTATTATTATTATTCAAAAAATTTATAAAATTTGACCAATTTTATGTACATATAATTACGCTTGATAAAAAAACACGTTTACATAAGGATTAATGGTGTGAAGATGAGTATATCTTGTAATACTGTGAATCGTTTTTCTTTGTAGTTTAGATAATCAGCATTCTCAGGTATTTTAATTAATATATATTTTTAACTAATATTAAACATTCCAAGATATTCTTACAATTTATGAGATAGTCGTTCGTGCATTACAGTCAAAATATCATGAAATATTAAAAAAAGTGTTATTACTTTATGATTGAAACAATATATTCTATTTTAAATTAATTTTTCTAATTCCTGCCTTCATAGATTCTATGTTTATTGACTTCTTTAAATTCTGATGTCAAGTTTTAATAAAAGCATTTTAGAAAATACAGTAATATGTTTAAACGGATTTAATAAATTTAAAAACATTAACTAACTTTCTTAATTAACACAAAAAGTTAATTAGTTTTATTTGCATTTAAACATAGAAGTACTGCTTTTCATACAAATCTGACTGATCAGTATCCGAGAAAAGAAAAGAAGGTTGTCGTTAAAATTTAAAAATTACATTACACAACAAAACACGTAACAAATTCATAAGCAATAACTAATTTTTTTCATTTTTAATAAAAAAATAGTATTTTAATAATTCATGTCACCATTATTTCCCCTCTCTTATGTCCAAATTTCAGCGCTCACAGTGTTTGTTTGTAATGGATGCGCATTGTGGCAGTTTAGCCTCTGAAAACTCCGTCTTGCTGGTTCCTATGGATCAAGAAGACGACGCAACCCATTCACATTCTTTTGGTTCTTTTTCTTTCCTAACCTTTGCGCTCTAATCTGAATCTACCGGATCCAGATCCACCCATCTCTGAAAAATGGTAATCAACCCAAACCCTTCTTAGCCCTAAAATCCCAATTCCCGAAATGCCATGTTTTCTTCATCCCCCACCTAACCCCACTTCTCTAATCCTTCTGGGTATTCCCCAATTCGCAAAAAGACATGGTCTTTGCTAGAATCGCTTCACTTGTCTCCACCAAATTCCCCAATTCAAAGTCTTCCCCTTCTCTATCCAACAACATCCGAATCTCTTCCTCTCTCCAGGACCTCTCCTCGTACCGCCATGTTGACGCCACGCTACCCCTTCACAAGCTTCCAACACCCTCCTCTTCCTCGCGCCGCAGATGCCTCAAAGTCGCACTCTTCCTCGCATCGTTCTTCCTCCTAACGTACCTCGTCTTCTTCCTCCTTTACTCCTATTGGAACCATGGCTCCGGCAAGTACTACGTTGTACTCGATTGCGGCAGCACCGGCACGCGCGTTTTTGTCTACCACGCTTCCGTTCGGTTCCAACGTCGTAGCAATCTTCCAATTGTTGTTGACTCCTTGAGGAATAGCTTGCAAAAGAAGCCTAGTGGTCGTGCCTATGATCGAGTGGAGACCGAGCCTGGAATTGATAAACTAGTGCGCAACGTGACTGGGTTGCAGAAGGCGTTGAAGCCGTTGCTTAGGTGGGCCAAGAAGAAGATTCCACTTCATGCTCATAAGTCTACTTCGTTGTTTCTCTGTGCCACTGCTGGGGTGAGGAGGCTTCCGGTTATTGATTCTATGTGGCTGTTAGATAATGCTTGGACTGTGCTTAAAAACTCTCCCTTTATTTGTGAGAGGGATTGGGTTAGGATTATCTCAGGCCCCGAGGAGGCTTATTTTGGGTGGATTGCCCTTAATTATGATAGTGGCATTTTGGGGGCTAGGCCTAGGAAGGCTACTTATGGGGCACTTGACTTGGGTGGTTCTTCCTTGCAGGTCACGTTTGAGAGTGACCAACAGATGAATAATGATACTAGTTTGTATGTTAGCATTGGATCTGTGAGACATCATCTCACTGCATATTCCCTCCCGGGTTACGGTCTGAATGAGGCGTTTGGTAAGTCTGTGGACTATCTATATAGGAAAGAGTTTGCTTTAGGTAATGTTGTTGTAGGTAGTGGTGGAAATATTGAGTTGAAACATCCTTGCTTGCAGGATGGGTATAAGGATGAATACTTTTGTTCTCGTTGTTCATCTAATAACAAAGGTGGGAAAGAATTGAGTGGGGGTGGAGGGTTGGGAACTTCATTAGTGCTTGTTGGTGCTCCTAATTGGAAGGAGTGCAGTGCACTAGCGAAAGTTGCTGTAAATTTGTCTGAATGGTATGATCTTGGCGCAGGGCTTGATTGTGCAGCGCAGCCTTGTGCATTGCGTGACAGTATGCCTCGCCCCTATGGACATTTTTATGTGATTTCTGGATTTTATGTTGTATTTAGGTTTTTCAACTTGACTTCTGAGGCCACTCTTGATGATGTGTTGGCAAAGGGTAAGGATTTTTGTGAAAAGAGATGGGATGTTGCAAAGACAAGTGTTGCTCCGCAACCCTTTATTGATCAGTATTGCTTTAGGGCACCCTACATTACCTCTTTGCTGAGGGAGGGTTTGCACATTAATGATAATCAGGTAAGTGTTGGCTCCGGAAGTATCACTTGGACACTTGGGGTTGCCTTGTTGGAAGCTGGAAAGGCATTCTCCACTAGATTTGGGATTCGTGACTTGGAGTTGTTCCGGTTCAAGATAAATCCTCTTGCTTTTGTGCCTATTCTGTTGGTTTCTTTTATTCTACTTCTTTGTGCTTTATCATGTATTGGCAACTGGATGCCAAGGTTTGTCCGGAGGCAATATCTTCCCATTTCCAGGCTTAACAGTGTTTCTGGGGCTTCTGTTCTTAACATGCAATCTCCTTTTCGGTTCCAGCATTGGAGTCCAGTGAACTCTGGTAAACTATTTATTTATGCAAATGACGATCACCACTAGTCCAAAAACTTGATAGATCTAACTGTTCTGTTCAAAATTTTTCTAAGGAGCATAGAAAGTCTGTTTTTGTTGTCCTTTTAGTTTATACTACTAATTATAAAATGTATGGTATGATGGCAACGTTCATTTGTATATCTTGGATGCCACTGCAACTTGTTTTGGCCATGTTTTCAGCAATTGTCAAAGCTTGCTGTTGTCACAAATGTGCATGCAATCATTTTAGAGTTAACCTCAATTCAATTTACACCTATGATACTGCAGGGGATGGAAGGTCAAAGATGCCACTGAGCCCAAAAATTACAGATTCACAACAAAGTCCGTTTGGTCTGGGGCATGGGCTTGATGACAACAATGGTGGCATCGAGCTTATGAAGTCTTCATCGTACCCATCAGCTAGTAATGTCTCACACAGTTATTCCTCAAACAGTTTAGGGCAGATGCAATTTGAGAATAGCAACATGGGTGCCTTCTGGTCCTCCTACAGGAGTCAGATGCATCTGCAGAGTAGGCGATCGCAGTCTCGAGAAGACCTCAATTCCTCATTGGCTGAAGTTCAAAATTTCAAGAGTTAGGAAATCAACTTCTGAAAACATTGGTATGATTTCGAAAATTTCATCCTTTTAAAACGTCATTGTTTCCTTTGAGTTTTGCTTTATCAAATTTTCCCAGGGATTCTTCTCTGTAACATACTAACATCTGTAAGTAAATACATATTTTTTGTTGAATATTCTTTCTGTATTTAATCAAGATTTCCACACATTTCCCCCCAGTTTGTAAATTTTAGGCTGCCTTGTACATAGCCACAAATTTCATGGATGGTTGATTATGAGTTGTAGGAGAATTAAATGGCATACCAAGAATGATTTTTTCTGCGCATTGAGTCGCAGCATCAATTCATTTTGTGACTGTTCCTATACCATTCTTTGAACTCGTTAACAGCTACTACCATAGACAATTTCTAGTTTCGTAACTGGTGACTGATGACTTGTGAACATCACAGAGAAGTTGTAACATCAAATAAGCTACTGAATTGACTTAACGCGTTGCAAGTTGCAACTTTGCAAGTTACTTACTGGCTTCAGAAAAGAGGGAAAAAATTAGATACAGTATCTCAGGTACTATTAAATCTATTCCCATATTAGATTTGGAATTGAACCTTGATAATATGTGATGATATTTAATGAAATAATTTACAAACTCCATTGGATAATAATGCCAAAAGGACCATGCATCCAAGTTGCACATAATTATATTCTTTTTCTACTACTTTTGTTGATTGAATCTAATGTCTGACACCAAATTATACCTCAATATCTAACTTTTTCTTCTAAATGTTATTTTCAATTTAATTTTCTTGTTTAGAGTTTAATAACATTTGATCAAGCAACCACGTCATTTATTATGATTGCTGAAAAATACAACGTTTACTTCTTTTTTTCGTCGAGCAACGGATTTGGTTCCTAATATTGCCATGACCAATTAATTTTGTGGCTATTACTATAGGCTTTTTTTGGGTACAAAGGAAAAATAAAAAGGTAAAGGTTGTGAAAAAAGTTATTTAGATGTAGGGAAAGTGAGTGAAAGACAAGGTAAAAGTTTGTAGTAGATTTAATGAATGTAATAGAATAAATTTGATTGTATATTAATATATTTAAAATTCATTTATACATAATTTTTTCAAGTATAATTTAAAGTCAATAAAAATTAAATTTAAATAAAATATTATTACAAAATTAATAAATAAAAAATATATATTGAAAATAAAATGTATTAAAATAAATTATAAAAAGTTAAGTGAATTGATTTAATTGTATTAATATTTTTATTTTAATTATTTATATATTTTAATATAACAAATATACTAACAAAATATTAAAATTATTTATTAATCATTTTAATTGTTTTCTTTTAATATTCATTTTATTACAATAATAAAATATATTTATAGTATTTAATTATTATATATTACATATAAATTTTAAAATATTTTAAAATATTAATTTAAAATTCAATTGATTATATTTAATTTTTCTTACGTGATTAAGTATTTAATATTAAAATAATTTATTTTGCGAAACATTAAAATTTAAATTGTTTTATTTCAATTGTTTATTATATTATAATATAAAAATAAATATTTTATTAGGTTTATCCATCGTATCATGTTTTATACATCGATTACTCCAATTTTGGTGGCTTTTCTTCATCTATGGTGTTTCCATTTTTGGTAATAGATATGATTTGTGATTAGTAACTTCCAAAATCATTTGGAAAAGACGAACATCATGAATCTCAACATCCAATACCACATACCTTACTCGATTAATATTTCATTCTGCTACCCAACTTAAACTTTCATCTCCATAAAGTTTGTAAAATTTTAAATAAGTAAATTTTACTTTTTTTAAAATGTATGAAACTTTGTTTTAATTATAGTAAAATATGTCTATTTTTCATATTTGTTATAGTTAGCATTATATGACAATATTAGGATATATTGCTTGCAATGATCTTTCAACTTTTTATTTAACATATAAGCATTTAACAAGTATTATATAATAATTAGGGACAAAAACAATATTTTTTAATTTTTGAAAAAATAAAATACATTATGGTAACAATAGTTAAAAGACGTTCCTTTTATTATGGGACTGAAAATATGTGTCAGCATAATATTTATATGGAAGAAATATTACGTAATTGTAAAAAATTAAAATACATAATGTTATGGTTCAAATTCCCGAAAACAGTATTATTCTTATTTATAATTATAATATTTGATGTACATACTTCACATCCCAATTTTATTCTTAATTTAAAAACATAGAAATTACTTATATTACAAGAGTAATTACACCCACTTTATTAGCACAACATAGTTCTATAACAATAATGAAGATAGTAACTACACTTACAAGAACATTAAACTATAAATTATTTAAACATTTCAATAACATAATAACAAACAAATAATGATATTTTGAATTGCCATGCAATTTTTTTCTGTGAACAATAGTAATTATTTTTCTTATTTACAAGCAGTATATATTTTTTATATGGAGAAAACAGCAAAAAGTTATAAATTATATTGATGTCAAAAGAGTCGCTCAGGAAGCAAAATAGCTATACCATAAGTCATGACGCAGTGTTGCGTAATGTATTTATACATATACTAAATAAGTTAAAACAGTTATCCGATAATTTTATCTTATGAATTATTTGGATGTTGGATTGATGGTGATATGACATATGGTGTACGGTAATGTTATATCTGCTGGAACCGCCAGATCTATGGCATAGATCTTGTCGCATTTCACCGTTTTTTTTTTCTTCCATACACAACTCCTTTATTTATTTACTTCTTCACCCCTGTCATCTATCTCTGCGAGCATGTAACTACAGTGACGGTGAATAATGTTGTTGAGAAGAAATCATAATGGTGCCCTGCTATATACATCATACACACTGACACAAGCCCCACACCCACACGTCATTCATCACCACGATACCGCTTTCCTCAGATCACTTTCCTTCACGAACAAACCATGAAAACCGTACGGAACCCGCCGTGGAAGCTTCACCTCCGCCACCACGTCCAGCTCCGGCGACTTCGTGTCCATCACCAAGAACGTCGACTCTCCCTTCCTCTCATCGTGCACGTACGTCACCAAGTACCCATCGTCCTCCTCACCGCCTTCCTCCTTCGCCACGAAGAACGGTTCCCCGCCGTAGCACCCCTCGCCGAACATCCTGCATCCCACCGTACAGTCCCTCCGCTCATTCGCCTTCGACACGTCCAGCTTCACCACCCCCGAGATCTTCGGCATTGGGTCTCCCACCGCCGCGTAAACGAACCTGTTCTTCTTCCCAACGAACGCCGGGTTTATAACCGCGAAATCAAGGTTCCGCGCCGACACCGGTTGCCGCGTCACAATCCCCGTCTCCAGATCGATCTTCACCTTCTCCACCATCGCGTGAACCAGCTCCATTCTTTCCAGTGCGTGCTCCACCGACAGAATATTCGGCGCCACCAGCACCACCGTTCTTCCCCCGTCCTCCTCCCACGCGTTTATCGCGTGAATGACGTTAAACCCCGGCACGTCGAACCACTTCATCTTGGATTCATCCTTAGCATCACTGCAATAACAGTTAAATCAGATATGATGAAAATTAAAACTAAATCTATATACAGTTGAATAGAGCTTGGCTTGTAGTGTTTTTTTAGTACTGTTACACACATTTCCAATTTTGAATCGGAATTTAAGTTCTATAGTTTGCGTGCAAAAGTTAATTAGGTGAACTACTACATACACACACTTACCGAGGAATGATTCCAATCCTTGGAACCTTGGACGCGACGGAGTCGACGGGGGAGCCACCGGCGATCATGTCGAGAGGATTCATCCCGAGCTGAATGTCGCAGAAGACTGCATAGTTCTTGGTGATGGCGAAGTCGTGGAGAAACGAAGGTGAAGTCATGGAGAAGATAGGCACGTCATCGTATTTGTTCCCGTTAGGGTCAAAACGGAAGTAGGTTAGGAACGGGGGAACGGGGCCGTAACGGAAGGCGAAGCATTCCCCTGTGTCGGGGTCTATCTTCGGATGCGCCGTCATGCTGAACGTAAGTTTGCCGTTGAAGTCGTAACGGCCGATTGTTTCCACGTCGCCGTTACGGGTAACGTTGACAGTGTAGGGGAGGTCGGATTCGCCTAGCGCGAAGAGACGGTTACCGAAGAAGGCTAAGCTGGTGTTGGCCAACCCAATCCCATTAGAGGGATTGAACTGTCCCGTGGCGACCCTCGCCGCGGTGAGAGACCCACGCGCCGCGGAGGCAACGAGGGAGTTGAAGCCGGAGAAAACGTTGGGGATGAGAGGGAAACCGGCGTCGTTTTCCATGGTGTATTTGTAGGTTTTGACGTAGCGGCTGCAGAGAGTGGCTTTACCTTGGGAGATGCGCAGCGCGTGGAGCATGCCGTCGCCGTCGAATAAGTGGTAGGGCCCACGCGGGAGGAACTGAGGGTTTGGGCCGTTTCGAATGTACGCGCCGTCGAGGCACGGCGGTAGGGCCCCCTGGACGATTTGACACTCCGTGGGAGGGAGTTCATCGACGGGGGCGAAGTTTTGCGACAGGACATGTCTGGGGTCTACGGAGGGTTTGAGCGGAGGGTCTATGAAATTGTTGATGATGTTGTCCAACGCGTTCAGCATTAGCGCTGGCGCCCATGAATTCGTTTTCCTTTTGAGTTCCAGTCGTTGCTGCGGCGTCGTTTTGATGGATGGAACTGGGTAAGTTTTCGGAGTGGTGGTAGACGGTGGGGGAAGGGTGGTGGTTTGCGGTTTTTCTTCTGTTTTAACGGTTGATACTGCGGTTTTTAGAAGAGGGTTGGGCGGAGAAGAGACCGGTGGTGGCGGTGCTGTCACTATTACTGGTTTAGGGACCATTTTTGTAGGATAAGGTTAATTCCTTCTATGTGGCTAGTTATGAGAATCAGGTGAAGAACTCGCTTCTTCTATCATTATTATCGTCTCTTCCACTCCTCATTTATATACATAAATTATTTTTTTTATATATATATATATATATATATATATATATATATATATATATATATAATTAACTTTATTTCCGTTTATTAGAAGAAAAAAAATGAGTATTTTCATTTTCTACATCAAAATATGATAAATTAATTATATTTCCAATAAGAAGGAGCACCCAAACAAACATACAGTTCCATCACCACCTGTTTGCTTTTCATGGCAATTAAGAGAGGCATGTAATTTAGTATGACTTTTGTTTTAATATAATTTTATTTTCTTGCTAAATCAAATTTATGTGAGATGTTTTAAATAACAAGTCCATTTCACAACTCAAAAAATCAAATTTTCTTTTCTACCGGTCAAGAATTGAGAAATATATTTGACAACAAGTTTATAAATTTAAAAACAATAAAATCTACTATCTCCAAAATGTGATAAAATAAAAAAACAAAAATTAATTTTGACGTAAAATAGTAAGATGAACACAAATTGTGGTGATAAATGAATCTCACAGTGGTTGATATTTTGTATTGCAGTCATAATAATGAGCCACCGAAATAAAAACCATATCCATCATCACTTTCCCAAACCACACATTTTCTTAGATATTAATTTTAGATTAGGCCCACACTAGGGGTGGTAACGCGGGTCGGCCCGGCCGTTTAGGCCCGGCCCGCATAAGACTCGCATAACGCAGGCTGGTCCGCCTCGTCCCGCATACTTTTTGTGAGCTGAAAATACTGGTTCATCCCGCATACTTTTTGACCTGCGGACCCGCTTTTTTTTTTAATTTTTTTAATTTTTTTTTATGATAAAACTTTCAATGTTTAAAAATTGGGAAACTTTAAGAAGTTCACAAAATTAAGTAAAGACTTTGAAGAATTAGATGATAAATTGATAATTCAACATTTTCATCATATTCATACTATGACATATACAATGTATTCTTTAAATTTTAGCACATTAAAAATTACATAATACTTGTCTTTTCCAGTTATACAAGAATGTAAAACGTTAATGCAAGAGTCCATAAAAGAAGTAATTAATATACACAAGTACAAGTTTTTTTTTCTTTTAATTTTATGCGGGTTTGTGGACCGGCTCGCACGGGTTACGAGTCTATGCGGGCCGGGCTCACGCGAACCTACGGGTTCACTATCCTGACCCGTCTCGCATTTTTTCTGCGGACCGGACCCGCAGGCCAGTTTTTCCTTATTTTGTTTGATCCCTTACATCCTGTTTCATTCTAAAAAAACAATATTGGTTTGGTTAATAAAAAGGAACCAAAATAAATAATTATAAAATAAATTCTTCCGGTATAAGTTTGAATCAAGACGATCTCGATCAAAACACGAAGGTATGCCATCTGTTATAAAATACAACTATTTTATAATATTACAATAATAATGTTTAATCAACCACTAATATTTCACCACATAACTAAAAATTTCGTTATAAAAATATACTAATATTTTTAATTTTGGTATCATTTCCTTTCATCCCTCTTATATTTAGAAATTAGGTATATGTTTTAGTAAATGATTCATAAGTTTAAGTATGTAGAAGCAGAATGATAACTAACTCGTGTTTTATAAGGTGAATAGCTTCAAGATTTCCGTGCATGAAACTGTATTAACTACCATGTTTATAACTAAAGAGGGTAAAAAGAACGTAACTAACTACGGTAGCATTTAGAGTGCTAAAACCACATTATTTAAATCCGCAAGTGGTACTGTTTGTAGTTTAGTGCATTGGAACGTGTAAATGAGAGTTTAGTGTTAGCAAGACTTCTCAAACCTAATTAATGAAGGTTGAATAAGAATAAAAATAGGGAAAAAGTTGGGTTGGATCAACAAAGTAAAAAAGAAAAGGTTAAATATGTTTTTATCCTTAAATTTTTAGTGAATTTTGGAATTAGTCTATTTCGAAATTTTAGACTAATTTAGTCTTTCATCTTTCAAAATACGTGAATTTAGTCAATTTAATCAAATTTTGTTAGGTTTATTTGATGTTTCGAACGCATTTCAAGATTGTATATAAATTGTTTATACTATTTGACACATTTTTACTTTAATGTTAAGTCAAATACTATTATGAAACGCGTTTAAAATATTAAATAAACTTAATAAAATTTGATTAAAATGAATATATATATATATATATATATATATATATATTTCGAAAGATATAGAATTAAATTGGTCCAAAATTTTAAAATTGAATAATTTCAAAATTCACTGAAAAAGACCAAAAACATATTTAACCAAAAAAATTGTGTATAATAACTTTTCTATATGTGTGAAAAAAAATGAAAATAACATATTATTATGCACATGATTTGTATTTTTTTTATCACAACTCATATTAAGAATATTTCCTTATTGATTATGGATATCATATTTAAATATTTTTCTCTCGTTTTTCTTTCATACTTCTTCAATTTCTACCCAAATATTTAATTATAGTTGGAAACAACAATTTAACACGTATTTTTTATGTTTAGTATCTTTAAGTGGAAATCCAAAATCAAAATTTTACCGACTTAATTGAGATATGAAGGGGTGGTAGAGATAGATGACAGCCTTGAAGGTAAGACTTATCAATAATTTGATTATCGGATAGGAAGTTTAGTTATATTTATTTTGTTATTCATGTCATGTCTATCTATAAAACAACTTGCACATTTTTTTTAATTAAAAATATTTATTTTTCTAAAATAAATTATTTAAAACATTTTTTAAGGCCACTTTTTGATTATTACAAACAAACTTATTTAAACTATAAAATTTTATTATTCTAAAATATAAATTCAAACAAAAGTTCTATCATAAGACATAAATTATCAGTAAACATAATTAATAAGAAAATACATTAGTACGTAATAAAACAAACAATGATAAAATAAAATTCAATCTCATTCTATTTGTAATTAATAGGCATATAAATCTTCTAGTTTAAGTTATCTTCTTTTCTAGTATAAAATTTGAGTTCAAACTTTGTGATTATGAGAGATTGTTTATCCTCTTAATGAGTAGTTTTTTTTTAGTATAGAATTAAAATTCAAATATTATTTATGTATCTTCTCGAGTTTATATTAGTTTCTCTTCTAGAATAAATTCAGAGTTCAAAGCTTATCATAAAGTCTGAAACTGAGAATTTATATAAAATATCAAATTTGATATCACTCACTAAAGACTCAAATCATGAGTAATTCAACAAAATGATGTAATATTTTCTCAAGACACTACATGCCAGGTAATTAATACGCGATAATTGAGAAATCTAAAGGATAGAAAAATATGACAGAAACAAATGATAATATGATGAAAAATTTAAGTAATATTACTCAAATGTTTTGCTCGAACTTTGGTCTATTTTTTTTTTATAATAAAATCATTTTTTATGGGTTTTTTAAATGGAGGACTTATTCGGAAAATACATAAAATATAAGTTCTTGATAAGTTATTGAAGTCACTTTATTTTAAGAATCTTAAAATGTTTATGGATGTTATCTTTTATGTTTAACTTTTTATATTTATTCAATATGAGACTTAACTCAAATTTTTTAACTATTTATTTCGTTGTAGAGTTGTCAACTTGATCCATGGTCTATAAGACAACTCTAATTCACCCTTGAATAAGTTTTCTTTAAGAAATCCTAAATTGAGAGGGCCAAATAAAGGCTCTAGCCCACAAAGTCATCTCTTAAGTGGCTTAGGGTCAAGGCTAAAGTAGGTTTGGTCATACTATAAGACTTTAATTAGTTCTTAAAAACAATATCTTTAGTCTGGGTCATATATCAAATAAGGCTGAAGGCTAAGATGGGCCAGCCTAGGTCGAAGATCGAGAGGACAAATTTTGGATGGAAATTTGAGGCAGACTCTGTTATACTGATGGTCGAGAAGGGATGACCCGAATCAAAGGTGGAGACAGGCCGAATCGGGAGGAAGGTCAAGAAAGGTGAACTTGGACCAATGGTCGTGACCAGATGGCTAAGGCTGAAGGTTGAGACTAGTCGGCCGAAATCGAAGTTCGAAATGGGTCACTTGGGTTGCTAATATAAAGGATTAGACCATGCCCAAGGTTGAGATGGGTCGTCTTAGGTCGAAGGTCAAGATGGTTTGGTCTAGGCCCAATATAAAGACCATGCCCAAGGTTGAGACAGGTCATCTCAGGCTTAAGGTTGTGACAAACCGGCTCAAGCTGATGGCCGAGATAGGTTGGTTTGGGCATTAGGTCAACATGGGCTTAAACAAGCCAAAGGTCGTGATTGATCGACCTGGGTCGAAGGTTAAAAAAGGCCCCAACCGAAATTCGGCTGAGTTGGCCCCGATTGAAATTCAGTCCTAACCGAAATTCAACCAAGCCGATCCAAGCTAAATTTTGGCCCAACCAACCCCAATGGAAATTCAACAAAATTCAGATGAGTTGGCATCGACCCAATATCAGCTGAGATGCCACTGGCTAAATTTCGACTGAGTCGGCCAAGTTGGCCCTAGTCGAATTTCGGTCAAGTCATCCCCGACCTAAAGTCGGTCGAGTTGGCCCCAACTAGAATTTGGTCGAATTTAGCCGAGTCATCCTCAACTGAAATTTGACTGAATCGGCACTAGCCAATATTCGGCAGAATTCGACAGATATTGTCCTTATCAAAATTGGTTGAATTCAGTCGATTCTACCCCGACCAAAATTTGATTAATGGTCGAGTCGGACTAGTCCGAGTTGAAGGTGGAGACGGCTGGCTTGGGTAGAATGTTGATACTTATGCGACTCAGGTTGTAGTTCAAGATGGGTTGACCTTAATGTTGAAATTGGCCAGGTCAGGCTGCAAGTCGACCTTGACCAGTTTGACTAAAGGTTGAGACATGCCTATTCAGACTGAAAGTCGAGACAGACGGGCTTAAACCAAAGGTCTTATAATATATTTTTTAAAAATATTACTTTCTTTTCATGTTTAAAAGAAGAGTCATGTGCTTGTCTTGACCCATAGTGCTTTTGTGGACATTTTGGTCATGTGGGCTTTATGGGATTTTTTTAATTTTGTGAACTTTTTGGCCTCAATTCACGTGGATCAGGGCCAAACCCTATAAGGTGGGCCAAATTGACAGTTCTACGAGTGAGTCTTTTTTACGTTAATACACTCCTCCTCAAGTAGAAGCATTCTCAATCTCGAATATTCTTTATTTGTATCATCGCTCAATTTAATGAGATACATTTACATTCATGAGAAAGACTTTTGATATAAGGATCATATTTGTACCGTGTTCAACTTAATGGGATATGTTTACCTAAATTCTTAGTCAAAAAGCTTTTTAATATAAATAAACAGTGACATTTCTAAGACCCTAAGACAGCGAAAATAATATACTTACAATGATAAATAAGATTAGGCACAAAATATTTTTTTTCATATAATTAGTAATATTTTTAACAAAACAACATGTCTATCTGTGAACATAGGACTATACAGTACTCGTATAAGTTCATCCAAACTTTTTTTTAAATGATTTTAGTGTGATTCATTCACTATTTATCCTTTTAATGACGGATTTCACTGTGAGCATGGATGGGTAAAGATCTTTTTTATATGTTTGATGGTTGTAAACGGGACAAGCTGGCGGAATAAAATTCCCCCAGTGGTTGAGGAAGAAGATAAGAAGAAAGTTGTGTGGGTCTGGTTTTAGTAACACTCACTTTCAACTTCACTGTTTCTTCAAAGATGAATCAATTCATAAGTGGAGTGTAAGGTACCACCATTGCCCGTGAGTTACTTCACTTTTTGTGGCCCCAAAATTTTCACATATCAGTCCACAACTTCTGTAACGTGTAAGAAACCTGTCATGCCTTATTGGAGTTTTCTCAGATATTTTAAGATGACAAATGATTTTTTATATTTCACTAACTATTTAAATCGCTTTTTAAGATAATATAACCGTTAAAAAATAAATTTTATATTATAAAAAATAATAAATATGAGATGGATATGAAAATTTATTACATGTTTTTGGATGTCAAGCTTCAGAGCTGAATCTCTGTAACTGTAACCAACCCATTCACCAATACGCCAGCCAAGTCATTTATTTTACTTTTGTGAAATTTACTCTTTCTCAGCTATCACCAACACCAATCACTTTTATCCATATATATCGCATTTTAGTTTTATCAATTTTTTTTTCAAAAAAACTAGCACCTATTGATGCCATGAAAGGAGATTTCTGTATCTTATTTCAAAAATCATACTTCATGAGAGAGATAATATGATAAATTAATATGTGAAATCAATGACATGTATAGATTGATTTATGACAAATATTGATTATTTTAATATTTATATTTATTTGGCCTCGTAATTTAAGAATTAAAATCATCTTTATATTGTAACTTGTGAAATTACTAGGTATCTGGAAAAACAAATACCATATAATAAGACGTGGTATGAAAGATAGGCAACACAATTTCATGTCTCAACTTCTTATACCCAAGTTTAGTAGTTATTTCAATTTAGTAGTTTATTAAATATATTTTTTATCTTTTAAGTAAAAATTAAAATTATTGTTTTTTTTAACTTTGGTCCAATATAGTAATCCAACTTTAAAAATGTGTGAATTTAATATTTTTAACCAGATTTTGTTAAGTTTATTTGACGTTTCAAACACGTTTTTTATAGTATTTGAGTTGCTCACATAAATTGATATATTTTCATTTTAATGTTAATTGATAAATGTGTTTGAAATTTTGAATAAACTTAATAAAATTTAGTTAAAAGAACTAAATTTATACATTTTTAAACATAGAAGACTAAATTGGTTAAAAATTTTAAAAAAGATTAATTATAATTTTTACTTGAAATTAAAAGATCAAAGCATATTTAACACATAAATATAATAGTGATAAAATATGTATTAAATATATATAATTATTACAATGGATATTTAATGTAGATGGTTAACGACTGTGGCTATGAGTTTTTAATATTAATTATTTAAATATTTTTGATGAATTTTTTATGTAATAACAAAGATCAATGGATAGATAATTAATGTCTTAAAATTTTGTTTTTTTTTTTATATTTTCAGTCTTAACTTCGTATATTATTGGTACAATGTTCTTGTCCATCACAAGGGTGATGTTATTCTTCGCATGTTTCTTAATACATGTTATCTTATCGATAGAATATCCTCTTATAGTTTGGTCAATAAAGTTCCATATTCATTATGTTTTCAAATGAACTTCTGTTTTATATTTCTCCTCGTTTAAATTTCTCCTCGAATTTTTTATTGTGTTTTGTATATATGTCTCCCGACTTCGATTAACTCTCAACTTAGTTTATCATATATGTCTTTTTTAAGACATTTCGTCTTGAAATGGGTATTGATGTTATTCACCTATCACTAAAATACATTACATATAGTGTCACTTTTTTAGGAAACTTCTTCTCTTCCTCCACACAAGATGTTATTATTGGATGAGGTTGTGATTACCCTTTTAACTTTCTAGCAGTATCAAATCAACCATTCGGATCTCTCACTTACAATTATGAAGAATATCAGATACTTTTGACCTTGTATTTCATTTCAGCTAGGTTTTAAACTATACTACTTTTGTTCTTCTGCCTAAGGAATTGGAGGCCTCATTTTATACAGTATTATGTCAGTAACACGTAGATATTCATTCCTTTTGGAAAATTCTCAAGCAATTTGAAAAAAAAAGAAGAATAATAAGAAGGGGTTGAGGTATCCATTCAACATTTTTTTTACACTGTTAATGTACAATAATATACTTTTATACAGTTAATTCATGTTTGAGTGCTGCCACAAGCAATTCTTAATTTTTTAAGCAGAGATTCCCCGGGCTGCATTCCAGCTGCCTGCATCATATACAGAAACTTAACAGCTTCAATGTGGAAACCATTCCTTATGTAACCCGAAAGCATAGCATTCCAGCAATCAACCTTTTTCTCCTCTCGGATTATCTCAAACACTTGTTTTGCATCTCTCAACAACCCACATCTTCCATACATGGCAATCAAACTACACTGCACATAGTGATCCGACACCAGCCCAAGTTTGATGGCATCAGCATGGACTTGTTCACCACATCGTTCCTGATTCAGCATCTTTCCACACGCCTTGAGAACACTAGAAAAAGTGAAGCAGTCCTTCTTCACCCCTCGCATTCCCATCTCCCTGAAGTCACCAAAAACCTCAGAGAAATGCCTTTCCCTGCAACCACTAACGATTTTAGCCGTCCAAGTCAGCGTGTTATGCCGCGACACCCCATTGAAGACAGCACTCGCATCTTCCAGGCTCGTGAACCTCCCGTAGAAGTTGATCAAAGAGCTGCTGAGAAGCACATGATCACAAGTACCCAACTTCAACAACCATCCATGAACTTGCAATCCCAGAGGGACATTCAAAGTGCATGCACAAGCCCTGAGAAGACAAGCCCATATCCACGGAGGAAATTCCAGCGTACCCAATTGACCTAACATGTTGACAAAAACAGCCGTAGCCTCCTCATAATCGGCATTATCATAGTACGCAACAAACAAGGTCGCCCAAGAGTTGAAGTCCCTCACACGCATTTTTTCAAACATGTTGCGTGCATTTTCCAACAGACCACAGGACACAAACATAATGAGAATCCGATTGAGGAAAGGCAATGGGGGTTTGATGCCACTCTTGGAGATGTGAGTGTACAACTCAATGGCAGATTCTGGGTCGCCGGAAACAGTGCACTCTTTTATCAATGAAGTGTAGATGTCAATGGGTGTAGGAAAAGGTAGAACGTCCATCAAGTGCAGTATGTCTGACGTTGTAGCATCTTTTCTCTTCTTTTTCTTTGGCTCCTTCTTGGTGAAAGTGATTGTTTGAGGAATGAGGGGACGTGGGAAGGTGTGAATGGGGTAGCGCAGCGGTGGTAGAAGCTCGAGTTGATGGTTGGTAGAAGGCAAAGCACCAAGGTTGTTGTTTTTCAGATCAAGGTTTTGGTCGAAGAATAGGTGGTGGGTTGGTACAGTTGGCACAGGTGCAGTGATGCTTGCCATTTTTCAATTGAACGACAACCTACGAATGTTTCTTCAATCAGGTTGCTGTCTCTTCCTTTGCATAAATTAACAACTTCAAAGGAGAACTTCAAATTTTATTTTATTTTAAGATATTTACAGTTTCAAACAAAAACTACTACTTTTTTTTTATTTTTTATTTTAGCTCAGAGAAAAATATTGTAAATTAATATATTTAGAAAATAAAAATTTCCTACGTACAAACATTTCAAGCTACTTAACAATGAGGTTATTTACACAAAATAATTCATTCCAAGTTGACTTTTTTTAAACTCACATTCATCTTTTCATGCATTTTCTCCACTCCCTCGAGCTACAATAGCACAAACAAACACACTATCATAGCTACTTAAATTTTTGTTTTCTTAACAAATTTGCTTCCAATACTTTTCTAAAAGTTGTTGCGTAATTCATTATCTAAACTATCTATTTATACTATTTATATTGAACTCTTACCTTTTTTAAATTATTTAATCACGACCCAAACATATCATAATTTTTATTACGTGCTTAGTCTTGTTTTGTGTTATAACTGTGTTTTATCTTTAACTAACCGAACGGTTTTCATATAGATCAATCGGTTGGTTGTTGACGGGGATTCCATATTAATTATTATTAAAAATAATGAAAAACAAAATGAGTTTGAGACATTTTACACAACTACTAGTCATACTTTAATACATATGAAACTTAATGCCAATAGCTTCTTTCATCGGTCTTAAGTATATAATAGTATACAATGATATTATACTTTGAAGAAGTTAATGATAATTATTAGATTAAAATACTCCGTTGGTGTTTTTGTTGCAAAATCTCAATTTGGTCATCGTATTTTTATTAGTCTCAATTAGGTCCTCATTTTTGTAAATTAGTATCAATTAGGTCCTTTTTGTTAGTAGACAACTAACACCGTTAAGTAGGTCAGCTTCTCGTTTTTTTAAACTTTTTGAATTTTTTTTGAATTTTTTTTTGAATTTTTAATTTTTTTAAAAAAAATATTTATGCCACATGTCAGGTTTGTAGTGTGCCACGTGTCAATCTAATATGGTGACACGTGTCAACTTTCTCAATTTGGTCCTCATTTTTGTTAATTTGATTTGATTTCAGTCCCAATTTTCTTTTTTAAATTTTAATTTCATGTTCTCCAGATTTAGAACAAATTTAATTTTTTTTATAAATGTAATGATGATACTTTTATTACAAGTGATATTTCTATTACATATTTTTAACAATATTTAATTTATTTAAATTTATATTTTACATTAAACTTTATTTAAATTTTATTTTAAAATTATAAATATATAGATTAATAAATTTATATTCGAAATATTTGTATAATATTCAATATCAACAATATTTTAGAGTTGACTTAAAAATAACAATTTTATAAATTCAAATGTAAAATTTTAAAATAATTTTATAACAAATTAAAATAAATATATTTAAAATTTTAATATTAAATACAATTAATATTATTAAAATATTTAATAAAAATATCAATTTTAATAAAAATAATCATAACATTATATAAAAGTAAAATTTAGTCTAAATTTGGAGTGCCTGAAATTGAAAATTTTTAAAAAAATTTGGGACTCAAATCAAATCAAATTAATAAATATGAGGACCAAATTGAGATTCATACAATAATTTGACACGTGTCACCATATTAGATTGACACGTGGCACACTACAGACGTGACACATGGCATAAATATTTTTTAAAAAAAATAAAAATTAAAAAAAATTAAAAATTTTAAAAAAAAAATTAAAAAAATTTTAAAAAAAATTTTAAAAAATTCAAAAAAATGAGGAGCTGACACGTGACACCTACTTAACGGTGTTAGTTCTCTATTAACGGAAAGGACCTAATTGATACTAATTTACAAAAATGAGGACCTAATTGAGACTAATAAAAATACGATGACCAAATTGAGATTTTGCGACAAAAACGAGGACCAACGTAGTATTTTAACCTAATTATTACTATGACACTACTCTTATTGGGTTATTAATTCCCATTACTTTGTCAAATAGCACAACTCAGATAGAGGTAGAGCCATAAAAGTGAGTTAGACCCAGTGGGCCAACCCAGCCTACCACGGGGACCGAGTTTGGTTGAAATTTTTTTACAAATTTCAGGACGGGTCAATTTTTGACTCGGCTCACCAAGAACCTGGCTCACCCATAGTGAGCCGGGTTGACCCACCAACCCGTATGATCACACATATTAGGTTGGGCTTTGCAATGTTAGGCTGTTTTTTTTAATTAAACACATTAGTGGGTTGACAAATGGAAACTTAGTTCCAACTCCAAATAGATGAGGATAAAGAAGATGCTTCAAGAGATGAAAATGTTGTGGATTCATCCATTCAAGACTTTAATATTATAGTCGGATAAGTGATAAAAATGTTTTGATATTAAATAATTTTTTTTTTAATTTTAGTTTGTATTAGAGTTTAACGTCATTTTGGATTGTATTTAGATTGTATTAAAGTTTATTTAAATTTTAATTTATGACTTTAGAAAAAAAATTATATTTTATTTTAATTAAGTGGGCTAGTAAGCCAATCCGTAATGGACCGGGTCAGATTCAAAATTTTTTGACTTGTTTATGAGTGAGTCAAATTAGATTAGTCCACTAAGTGACCAAATCATAATTGATTAGGTCGGATTGGCCCGGCAGCCCACTTGACAGCTCTAAATAGAGGTACCTGTATAGTTAGAATAGTTAACATTTTTTTGGACATCACACATAAAAGTAGTGAAACATGACAACCTATGCATCTATAGATAGAAATAGAGAAAAGACAAACACAAAAAGTAACTCGTTTTGAATATGTGGTTATTTGGTAGAAAAATCCACTTAGATACTACTAAAATTAAGAGCTAAAACAAAATTTTAAGAATTTTCAACAAATAAAAAAAATATTGAAAAAATTCATCTAGCACTCCACGTGATTGTGACATAGATAATAATGTATGCTGTCACATGGCTATCATGACAGATTGTCCACGTTGTTAAACATGTCAACACTTAATGGATTCAATTCAAGAAACCAAAACGTATGACGAAAATGAGGGAAATAGTATTCTAAATCATTTTTATCACTTTTATAGATAAAGAAACATATTCAACCTTATTATTCATAATCATTTTTATCTCACATTTTATCTTTTTCATATAAACACATTTAAAAAATAGTCTTCTAAAATAAAACAAAAAAAAAATAATAATTCCCTCCCTTCTTTAGTACAGAACATTTCTTTTCCTAACAGAAACATCCATAATTTATCTTGAGAACAAATGCTAAACAGATTATGGATATTGCAGAACACATGTATAAAACAATGGGTTGTTATTGTTGGTGGCACTAGACTCATCACAACCTGTATTGGGACAATTTGCTTACCAAGACAGCAACCCCAGCGATAAGGGTGAAAAAGAACATGGTAATGGGGAAAAAGGGCATCACATGTTAGAAATGAAGGACAAAATTGCGGTGGCATTAGGCACAATTCATGTCACCATCGAACAAGTAGCAGCACGTTTTGAGAAATAATGTTTTCTCACACTGTTTCCTGAAGGTGTTTGATGAAGTTCCATTTACTTTTGCTCTTCAGCACTCACTTTAATTCAATTCATTAAAGATTCATATTCAATTCATCAAGATTCATATTCATCAGGACCTGAATCTATCTCCTCAGCCAATTTATCTTTTAGCACTGGACTTGGAGTAGATCGATATTGAATAGATTGTAAGAAGTTGAAATAAGCATACTTGATATCGAACTGCATATCGTACCCTGCATAACACATAAGTAGCATCAAAATTCTGATTACAATTGGACCTGGAACTGAAAAGGGAAGGTTGGGTCCTTACAATAATTAACTGCAATAGTTAATCCTCCATCATCCGCACTCTGTCTAACATGATGGAACCACATGCTAGGCCTGCATTAGTTTCCTCCTTCAGTATATACCACAGAAAGGATAATCAATAGGCAAACTAAAATCTGGGTTAATTCCCACTTCCAATACTCCTCTTTCAAGCTAACAATCTGGTACTAATGGTGATTACTAATCACTGATTCGTAAGCATGGCAAAGATCTTTAAGTGAGTTGGATTATTCTAGTAAACATAAAATGACTCAATCACTGCATCCATTAAGTACACATTATTCGATGAAATGGATTACTTGAAAAATATACTGCATGAACTAGAAACATAACGTAGTTATGTAACTTCAACTAACATCATATGCCTAGTGACCTAATCATAAGTTCAAATCTACTATCTCAGAGTTCATGACTTTTTTCTCTACATCAGAATTCAAAGTGAAGAAGAGTTTAGAAGCCGGGTTATGCTCAGAAGAGGAATAACAAATCTCCTGCTCCACACCACAATTTGTGAATAAAATACGCCGTGTTTCATGAGGTTTACATATAGCAAAGTCAAGTTACTTAATCACGAATTGAACATGTTATGGCATCACAAAATGGTTAGACAAGAGAATGGCATGACAAGATTGGCACAAATGATGAAGAACATCCTACGGAAGAAGGAAAACAAGAGAATTAGACACATGCATAAGATGCAAATGCAGAACAATGGAATCTTACAAATAGAGAACCTCCCCGGCCTTCACAGTACATTCAAAAGGCCGTGGGCCATTGAAGTACAGAGGAAATTTGGCCATCTCATCATCCACGGTCTCCACAGAAGGATAAGGATCCACACTGCACCAAGGCACATACCTTGTTGGCTTCTCAAGCTCCAAATCAAACTCTCCTGTATCCTACAAACAAACTCAACACCCAAACGAAATCAACTCCAAAAACTGATACTTTTTATAGTAAAGCCCAGACCCCATCAACAAGAAGAAGAAAAAAGAAGCAAAACCACAATTTGGTTCCAAAATAAACATTAACTGCGTTGTTTCATCCTTCAAAATTTCAGCTTCTGACTTTGCTAACATACTGTAAGTTTCTATCTATACAAAACTACTTTCGAGAATATAAACTTTAAGGTTGATAGCCTCAGCAGAGTTTCTTGTCAGTAACTTCACATGTAAAACGATGGTACCAACCTATGGAGTGAATAGAAAAGAAAAATACACATTTTCTTGAATAAAAAACGATGGGATGAAAATACCGAAGAATGTGTGTAAGTGGCAGCAGGGTAGTGTCGAATGTACAAGCGATGAACATCAGTAGGTGGCAGCAAGATGAAGTGCTTCTCCCCGGTGACAACAGCGTAGAGATTCTCGTAATGATCCTTGTGGAACGAGGTTTGGGAATGTTGGTTACCAATCCAAAGGTTCACAGCTTCGGGCTCAGAGCCAATAGCTTCGGTGGCCCAACCGAGGTGGGGATCACAGTCAGCAGCGAGAGACGAATACTCAGAGCGAAAGCAATCGTTTTGTTGCTGCGCGTAAGCCACAAGCTTGTTGGGTTCGGAATTGGAGATCAGGCTAAGGGCTTCAGGGAAGGGCACGTGCTGCATGTGCGCGGAGGCGAAGCAGAGGGAGGAATCGAGAGGGGCGAGGGCGTCGGCGGCGCCGGTGGGGGTGAGGTGGAGGGAGATGGTGGCGGCGGATAGGGCTTCGGAGAGGTACTCGTGGTTGGGCCAGGAAGAGAGTGCGGGCCAGTGAGAGATGGCGTTGGAGATTACGCATGGCTTGTTTGGGGTGATGAAGTCTCTCAGGAACTCAACTGGGTTAGGGGGACACTCTAATCTCTCTACTCTTCCACTGTTTCCCAAGCTCAAATCCCTCACTTCCCTCCACAGTTCCTCTACCTCCTTCATCTTTCTAACTGTCAATTTCTCAGGAACACGGTTCTGGAGCGTTTTATACGTAACGTGGGGATTATGATAACGTGAAACAAAAATGGAAGCAGGTACATAGTTTTTGATCGAGATATGAAATTTATGATTCGTTTTCCTATGTTCTGGAAAAGTTAAACAACCAGTATAAAACAGGGCCAAGAGGCCATTGATTCTAGCATTTTTCATTCCAAAGATCTCTGCGCTCTTTTTCTAGAGAAAAATAAGGTTTGGAGGTGAAGTGACTACATTTTGATTTTACAGTTCATGAAATTGTTAGATCAAGTTTTGCTTTTTAGGTAAAACATACAGGCAATGGGTTGACAGCATTAGTGGCAAGGACAACAACTGTTGAGAGACATAAAATTTGTGAAACGAAATGTATTTGTACGAGATTTTGCCAAACTGTAGTATATATTATACAGGTTTGGTTGCGATACAAGCAAAAAACTTGACTGTTTAAATGCACAACTCAATCTATCCATGGGGTGCAATCTCAAAAGTAAAAGCTGTGTGTTGTTTCCCAGCCAAGTGACTGTTTCTGGGTCAGTCCATTTCACTGACAATGAGATTGGCAAAGTGGGTGTTTTGCCACCCATGTCACCATATGGCTTCAACTAGTTGTGGTCTATCTTGGAGCCATTCACTCTGTTGCACGCATTGCTCAAACAACAATGGCCAAGAACCAACAAGTCCATGATCTTCACGACATGTTGAGTCCAACTAGCTTCCCCAAGCAGCTATGCATGTGGTCAGGAATGAAAACCACCGGTCTTTGGCCATGTCAGCTACTCACCGAGTTTGAGGATGTTGTGTCGCCAATGCGAATCCTATTTGGCAATGGCCTTGCAATAAGCCCGTCTGTGACCCAACCTACCGATTCTCCATCATTTTTAACATGGTTGAATTCCCTTTCTACATAATCCAGAGATATATGCAACCTCCCACCAGGTTTGGAATCGTTCAGGGTTCCTCTTCCTCCAATTCCTGCGTTCTTTTCTAACCAATAAAGGTAATTGACCTGGAACAGTGCCTTCAGCATGTCCTGCTGTGAACAGTTTTCTTTGAGAACAACCTGTACCAGGAACACGCATTATTAGACCCATGATACACCACAGCAAAAAAAATATAAAATAGCCTTTTAAATTGAGAAAAGAGTAAACTTGATGTACCAATTTGCTAATAATACCTGAAGGAGAAAACCATTTGACATATAAAGCACGACATTTTCAGGCAATAGCTTTAGATTTTTATAGACAGGAAAAGAACAGACCAGCTCAGAAAGGAAAAGAAAAGCTATAAGATAAAAAATGAATTGGTAGCCTTCTGTTGTTTCAGTGTGCATTACAGATATTTCGTTACATTTGGAGCTCCCCACTACATAAGTTTATTGATAAAAAAACTCCAAAAAATAGATGGAACCAAAAACAAGGATGTTGTAAACATTTTGTAACAATGGTAACTGACAAGAAAAGTTAACGTGGCCTTTTAGTTCTAAAATCTTGGACTCATTTGTTTCTTATTTTTCAAAAAGTCTTTAGGATGAGACAAAATCTCCGTCACACTCTTTAGGATGAGAAAAAACCCAATGACATTAAAAGTGAAGTTAGTTGCCAACTTACACAGAATTTTCCCATGTGCTCTGACAAGATGTATCCTTCATTTTTATAAAGCCCAAAGAGTGCAAGCACGTCTTCCTTGCCGTTGACAATTTCACTGAGCTTGGATCCAAGCTGCAGACGACGCTCAATTTCTGCAGCTGCATCTTTTGCTTCAGATGATAAAGTAATTGATTGTGCCTATTACAAAAAGTAAACAAGACATTATTTTAAAAAGTTAGGTTATGCTAAAGATAATACCAATCATTTCTGATACTTGTGCATCTTTATAGGGCAGCCTAATCAAATTGAGGTTGGAAGAGTATATATGATGTAATGTTAATTGTAAATGCTTCTGCTTCATACTAATACTACGTATTAGTAGGTGTGAGAAGTGCAAATAACATTATCTTTTAGAAGTCAGTCTCACATGTTTTATGTTTACACTTCCTATACTCAACTGGCATTGAGAAAATTAATGAAGAAAGTTAATGAAGGACTTACAGGTGGCATAAGAACAATGACCATATTAAAACTCAAATAAAATGCAAAAAGTAAATTTTCCAACAAGTTATCATCATACAAGGGAATACGGACATATGACCTGATATTCCCCAGCCAGAACTGAGAAGTGATAAGGGCTATTAGAAGAAGACAGAAAGAACCTTAAAATTACACAAACCATTACCAAAATAAATAAATCAATATAGCAAGCAGAAACTTTTGAACCAGGAAAACATGACCTTTCATTTCAAAAAGGTATAAATTTCACAACTTTAACCCAAGCAATATTAACTCACCTTGTTTGCAAAAGTTGCATTTAATATGGGTACTGCTGGAAATAGTGGCTCCTCGTCATTTACATCTTTAACTGGAGGTGCCTGGCCACTCAGTAGATATTCACTGAAAACCAAACCTGCCAAAATAATCAACGAGACGTGTAAAGTTTTGACCTTTTGTCGGAAAAATAAACCCCTAGTAGCATTTCCAGATTTCCAAGCCCTCTCCAACAAATAATTGCAACCTAAGAAAACTTCCAATGTTATAACAAAATTAAATCTACACAGAGACCGCATTTCAGAATATTCCATATGAAATAGAATTTAGGCGGGAAAGATGAAAGAAACAGAATGACAGAGAAAGAAGTGGGGAAGAGAGAACAAAACATAATAGGGAGGTTTAAGGGAAAGAGGAGAGAACAGAGAAAGGTCAAAGAATATGTGCAGCCACTTCTGTCATTAACATTCAATCTAACATAATATATATGTCTAGAATTCAACAACCTTCCTTACTTATAGGAAGCTACCTGACAGCTATGAACTAACAATAGCTGACTAACATTCCTCTCTTATTGATATTTACATATCACCATATTTCATGGACTATAAAGTAAACTAATTATTTCTAAAAGAGAAACAGTAACACAACTCTCACATGATTGTGCTTATGCGGGGGTGTAAGCTAGGGAGCAGAAATTACTTGCACGATAAGGATTTAATGTCCGTAATTGAATGGATTGGTATGACTTCAGATTGCAGTACATGTGGATCCAAGTCAAGACACAAAATGAAGCAAGAACAAGGGGTGTGGAGGAGCCTATGCAGTTACCCAATCCTATACCAAGTCCAATACCAATAAATCTGCTTGCCATTCCTTGCACTTCGCCTTTAGCAATTACCTACAATTTTACAGTCATTTTCAGAGAAAACACTATATAGGTAAAAAAAAAAAAAACAAATGTGTCAAATGAATACTCATGAATCATTCCACTTATAGCATTAGATGGATACCAAACTAAGAAAATGAAATGAGTGTTTTGTTGCATCAATAAATTAATACTCCTAGTCAATAAAGAATAAAGGATCAAGATTGCACCTCAGCAAAATTCCTTTGAGCAGCAAAACCAGCAAAGAAACAGCTCCTGGTAGAAGCCTGGGAAGAAAAAATCAGTTCAAACCTCCAATGATAGTTATCAATCTTCGATAGCAGCAAGAAATTACCAACTCAGTAAGTCTAGAACAAACAAATTAATCACTTTATACATACATATATATATATATATATATATATATATATATATATATATATATATATATATATATATATATATATATATATCATTGCTATACTTAAACACTTAGTTTGAACATGCATTGTATTCATTTAAACTTTTTACTGATACACCAGGATGATTGAAATTGAATCATCGTGTTAGGTACAGATTATATTATACACAACACACAACTAGCTTGACCAACACTATCTAGACAAAAAGACATAAACTTCAAAGACATTGCAAATTGTTCATATCAAATGACAAAAATTTCCGGCAAGCCAAATCCAAATCATTTCAAATTGCACGATTCGAATTGAAAATCATAACATCCTAATAACTATGCTGAATAATTCACACGAATGGAAACAAACCAAAAGGTAGGAACTTTATGCACAGAATTATCGTTATAATACTTAAACACTTGATTTCAATGTGAACCGCTCTTACTTAAACCAGAAAGGCCAAAAGCTCTCTCTTTCCGTGTTAAACAAAAAGACTTGAAAGACATAGCAAAACCTTCATGTACTAAAAAGTGGCATAACCTGAATCAGTGAAGCAGCAGAGCGAGAGGCCCCAGCCACAGCACCAATGAGCACAAAAAACTGAGGGAAAGCAGGAGTACACATCTCCAAACCAAAGGCAGCATTTTCAAGAAGGTCAGCAAACAATCTCCACCCTTTGGGATTAACATCAAAATGGCGACCAAAGTTTGACAACATGATCTTACTGAGGTACCCAATTCCATCCTTGAGCACCCAATTGATGGCAGCAGCTGTTGGAATAGCCCCTTTTCCCAGTCCAACAGCATAAAGCAACGATTGCGTTGCCAGCACCCCACTAACCTGGCAAGCTACACCCTGAACTGCTCTCCAAAGAGAATACTCCAAGTAATCACTCGTCACACTCTCGGGAAAACCCTCTGGAAGCATTAACCGCGTGAAGATGTCACTGCACTTGAGCCACACGAAGGTTGCAAATTGTGAAGGCTTGAGGGATTGTAACTCCGCCAACAACCCCGGGTTTGCGGAGACAAAGACATCGTTGGTGGGGTCAGGGACAAGCCTAGTCCACTTGCCACCTTTGACTTCCCAAACGGGTTCAGACAAAAGCTCGTTGTCGGTAGAGGAAGACCAGGTTTTGGCGTTTGCAAGTTTAACCTGGAGGAGGTGGCAGAAGAAACATGCGGCGGAAGAGCATAGCAGAGAAAGGAAAAGGGTGCGATGAGAATTTGAATTTGAATCTGAATCGTTGGAATCAAAGGGGTTACCCCAACTGCCACCGTTGCCATTGTTATTATTGTTGTTGTTGTTTCCGCTGCCTTGGAATAACAGAGGAAGGGCCGAAAGGCGAGAGGTATGAGAAAGGGATTGTTGTTTGGGACGAAAGGGGGCGGCGGAGGCGAAATGTGGCGGCGGCGGTGGAAGACGGTGGCGAAGTGAAAGAGAGGTGAAGAGAGAGGCGGATAAGGGCGTGCAGGCGCAGCCCATTTCGGTGGTTCCGCCGGCACGGGAATAGAAGAGGAAGAAAGGTCAAAACTTTGACATCATCGCATTTAGGGGGTTATGCTCATTGTTCATGCTGCTACTGTAATCTTTGTTTTCTTCACACTGTTCGCGATCGTGTTTTAAACTAAACAACTTCCTTTGAAAAATTATAGTGTAAATTATAGTTTAGGAAAATAGTTTGTTTTTGCCACATGTTTTAAAAATGTATTCCGATATAAAATAATTTAATAATTTTTGTATAACTTTTAAAAGAAACAAAAGCAGATTTATATTTTATTTACGGTAATAAAATTTATTTTTAAAAAGAATATAGTTTTTATGAAAAGACTGTTAAAAAATGCATACAAGGTTTGATTAAATTTTAATGTTTGTTTTTACTATTTAAAAATTGAAATAAATGATGAAACTATTTTAAAAAATATTTTATGTAACTCTCTTCGCAATTAAATACTCCCGTACTAGAATAATATTACTAATAACTAGAGATGGCAAATAAACCCGTGCCCGTGGGTATCACCCGAACCCGTCCCCGTTTTGACGGGGAATCCCCGCTTTGACTGGGTATGGGTAATACCCGAAATTTTCAACTGGGGATGGGGATGGGGATATATATATACCCGCCCAAATACCCGTCCCCGCTTAAATTACTAAACTATTTATAATTTATTAAATAATCTAAAAAATA
>Ga0214544_1002127_pt1 | contig 41760 bp, 29 predicted proteins | sample CNSS3metaG_FD_160074 | JGI IMG/M metagenome (GOLD analysis project Ga0214544, IMG submission 160074) | Root nodule microbial communities from cowpea collected in UCLA plant growth center, Los Angeles, California, USA - CNSS3 | ecosystem: Host-associated > Plants > Roots > Nodule | place: USA...
AAAAATAAAAAAAAAAAAAAAAAATAAAAAATATAAAAAAGAATTTAAAAAAAAAAAAAAAAAAAAAAAAAAAAAAAATATATATATATATATATATATATATATATATATATATATATATATGGATACTTAATTAATTGTGAATATTTTAATAATTTAAATTATGACAGAGATATGGTGGGGACGGGTATTATGGCGGGGATATGTACATCCCCATAACCATCCCCATACCCAATTGAAAAAGTCAGGGATTCCCCATACCCATACCCAGTCAATGCGGAGATTCCCCGTCAAAATGGGGACGGGTTCAGGCAATACCCACGGGGACAGGTTTATTTGCCATATCTATCTGGATGTAAACTGCAAACGGCTCCGAGAAGAGCTTGATTGGACGACCGAGCGACGAGAGAGAGTGGTCGTGCGAGCTGAAGCATGCAAAAGGATGGTGGCGAAGAGATACAATGCCAAAGTAAGACCAAAAAGCTTTGTCAAAGGAGACTTGGTGTGGAGAAAAACCAACGATGCTCGCAAGAAGTCTGCTTAGGGAAAGCTAACGCCGAATTAGGAGGGGCCATTCCAGATGACCGAAAACTTGCACAACGGAGTGTACTGGTTGGAGCACCTAAATGGGAAAGAGATACCGAACACCTGGAACGCCAAACATTTGAAAATGTATTATAGTTGATCATAACATCATATCGATAAAATGAGTTTTTCACACATCTCATCGACTAACCGAGCGGGACTCCCTACGGGACTTGATCTAAGCCTGATCGATCAAAGGGAGAGCTTCCAAAGGAAGGCCCGTTCGAACAGCACTGATCCAAGCGATCAAGCAAATACTCCAACAAGGAATCAATGACACGTGTTGACGAAAATTAAACGACCGATCGTGGAAAACACGATCGGCTTAATCGAAGGAAAATTAGATAACTAAACATCCACACAGAAGACCCGATCACCACAGGGCCATCATATTAAAATCACCTCGCGTCGACACAGCCGACAAAATATTAATTATCCTATGGGCCGATCGCCCAAGCTAAAAATAGCTAAATCGATTGAAAATAAAGAAGGTCCAAGAGACCGACGAAATCGAAACAACTAAAGCGGTAAAGGAACAATTAGAAGGCGACAAAGCGGATATCAATGATCAAGTAAGAAACGAATGTGGGACGCATGAATTTAATGTTACAAAACCAAAGGCCGATAGCCCGAGCGATCGCACGATAATCGAACCGGCCGAGCGTCCAAGAGAACGTGTGAAAATAACCAAGCAAAGGAGTGCACGACATACAAGTTAGACGAATCAGGGAAGAAAGGCCGATCGCCCGAGCACAAAGAACAAACGCACAACCAAAGTAAAAAAGGGGGCCGATAGCCCAAGCACTCATAACAACGCGGAAATTATCAAAGCAAAATGGGTCGATCGCCCGAGCATTCATAACAACGCGGAAATTATCAAAGCAAAATTGGCCGATCGCCCGAGCATTCATAACAGCGCGGAAATTATCAAAATGAAAATGGGTCGACTACCCAAGCAAGTTAAACTTAGTTCGACCACACAAAAAGATCGAGCACGATCCACCTCAAGATCGACCAGGCTCGATCGGTTTTATAAAAAAATGTACAAAGAAAAAAGAAAAATTAAAAGCTAAGTTACAAATCTGTCGTGGTCGACGCGAGAGTTGAGGAAGGAGGAGGAACGCCAACCTCATTGAGCGGTTCAAAAACTTTCTCTAATTTGCCCTCGACCACACCAAGGCGGACGTCGAACCGATCAGTAGGACATCGGTAGTAGAAGATTGTCTGGTCGACGATGTTTTGGAAGCCCGTCTCATATTGAGCATAAACTTGCTCATCGGCTATGCGCAGTTCGGCCTCGTACTTCTCAACCTTTTTCCGCCAATCCTTGGTCAACCGAACGGACACCAGGTGCTCCAAAGTCTAATCATCGAAGCGGCGCTGGAGCTTGCGCAGTTCATCGACCGCCTCCTTAGCCTTTAGCTGTTCCTCTTTCACCTGATCGCCCGCCGCCTTCAGCAGACCTGCACACTTGGCATGCTCTGTCTTCACGACGCTCAGCCGGTCGAACTCGGACTTCAGATCAGAAGCAGAGGCCTTCACCTCTTGAAACTCCACCTGAGCCGTCGCTAGTTCTTTCTCTAAATTCTCGACCCTGCTTCGGTTGACCTTTAGAAACTTAGTGCAAATCGCGAACAGCTTCAGGCTTAGTTCGTCCGTCGTCTGCAACGCCTCCTCCTCGGACACGTCCTTCAACATGTCCTTCACGCGAGGACCCAAGTGGTAGGAGACGTTCTCGTCCAACCGAACGTCGTTACCAAGGAAGACAGAGGCCAACGATCCCGAGGTTCCCCGCGCTTGCTCTGTTTGGATGAGCGACCAGCGGAGGAGCCACCTTTCTTCTTTTTCTTCTTTCCTTTTCCCCCTTCGGTGATAGGGACGACGGTAATCGGAGGAATGATAAGCATAGGGGGCGACGGCCTGTCCCCGACCCCCGACGCTCCAGTTGGTGCATCCTTCTCTAGGGTGGGGACTGTTGAAGGGCCAATTTGGCCACTCGATCAAGCAGTGGCATTGTCGGATGAATCCTCCGGCCTAAGTCGAGTCTTAGCTCACGCCATGAACTCAACATTGGAGATCGTCGTGCGGCCATAATATCTGCAAAGAAACAAAAAATTTAGACAAGTCAATATTAGTCCCAAAGACGATGGGGCGGATCAGAACAACTAACCATAAACTGCTCTAGATAAATCCAGAGAGCGGAGACACTGGATCAGCGGCCTCAGTGGGATCTTGTCGGAAAGAGTCTTGAAGACGGCAAGATCGGCTCGCTCGGCAGGGGTCAAGCGATCCTCAGCCCAAGGATCAATGGGTGGTGGCATCTGCGTCCAGTAGAGGGGGAACTTTGGTCGGTCCTCCTCATCAAAGATGAACTTCATACCTCGAGTGGGGATCGAGACCTTGAAAAACCCGGTCTTGAATCCCTTATAGGAAGCGAGATAGAGGCTGAACAAGCTCTTGTTTGCCCACAAAAATGACACCCAACCCTTGGTAAGAGTGGGTGTAAGACCCGTGAAAATTAATTAATTAGTAAATACGGGTAGGAAGAGCCTTTATGGCATTAAATGTTAATTATGTGACATGGAAAAGTACTAACTCATGTGGTTGAGAGTACTTTGATTGTGTGAGAGGACTTGGGTTCGAGTCCTATGTATGTCATTTGTGTGTTGTTTGAATTATTCTTGTTTTGTTTTGGGTAATATAATTGTGACTAGTGAGTGATATTATAGTCATAAAATTATAATAGTTATCATTAAATATAACTTGGCATAGTGGTTGTGCTTGGACCTTATGAGTGGAAGGTCACGGGTTCAAACCTTGTTAGAGGTAAAATAGACTTTATTTTTGGCTGAATGAAGTTGTAGGAATGAATGTGGAAGGGCAAAGGAAAACCCAGCAGAAAGGAAGGGCAACCAAGAGAGGCTGAAAAACCCCTATGTAATTAACATTGAATAGGAATTAAGCCCAATTTCGTTTTTAGTTGAAACCCATCATAAAGACACCTATAAAAGCCAAATTCTAGGTAGAAGGAAGGCAGTGTCGTGAACTGGTTTGGAGAGGAAAATGAAATTAGGGTGTGCAAGGGGCTGAAGCAAAGGCAATTGGGAAACCAAGGAACTTTATCCTCCCTCAATTTTTAATCAAGAATTTCAGGTTAGGGGAGTTGTCCTGGTGCGTTTAAAATTAACTGATATGTATTATGCTTTTGGGTCATTGTTGTTCCAATTGGTTTTTGTGGTCATGAAATTTGTGTCATATGTGTTGTAATTGGGAAGGCTGGTTGAGGTTTGTTTACACATCCATGACTAGTATTATATGATTAGGAGGGGAATTTCGTATGGAATGTGTCAGTGTTGAATTTGGATGTGAAGTTGGTAGTTCATATGAATAGAAACCATGATTCGAAGGGTTTTTTGTCATGTTAATGTGTTGGTAATGATTGAATGCTATTATGGTATGATTTTGGTTTGGTTTGACATTGTTTTGGGTGAATTGTGTGCGTGACAGAGAGGGAACTCTGCAAGTCTCGCCCAAACGAGTCTATCTTGTCTAAGCGAGAGTTGCAGAACCTCGTTTCTGGTTTTGGTTCGTGCTACTCGCTCAGGCGACCTGGTTCAGTGTTGAGCGACACCTAGTCTCGCTTAGGTGAGAATGGCTCACTTAGGCGAGGTCGCAAGGAAACCTGGACGTTTTGAGCGTGACTTCTCGCCTAGGTGGGATGTTTTGGAGTGTTAAACGATAGGTACACTCGCTTAGGCGAGAATGGCTCGCCTAAGCGAGGCCATGATAAGACTTGGTGTGTTTGTGTGGAATCTTCATCCAGGCGAGGAGCTTTGTGTGGTACATCAATTGTTGCATGCTCGCTTAGGCGAGATAGTGTAGCCTAAGCAAGACCGACATACTAGCTTGGGCGAACAAGCATAACTTAAGCGAGAATGGCGAGGAGTCATGTTTATATGTGCTGTTTGTATTGTTTGCTTGTTATTTCCTAAAAGTATAGGAATTATTTGCATGTGTTTGTGTTGTTGGCTTGAAGGACTGAGTCCAATAGGGGTCTGGGATGTGCTTGATGGTGGGACGCATGATGGGCATGGAACTGTGTAGTTCCCGTCGGCTGCTAAGTGGCGAGGAGTCCTTAGTATGGTGATTACATGCATCGGGCGCACGATGGGCAAGGAACTGTTATGTTCCCATCGGCTGTTATTGGACGAGGAGTCCATAGTATAGTGATTGTGTGCGTGCCATGGTCCGAGCGAGAGAGGCTTGGATGTTTTACTACAGACGAGGAGTCTGTAGGGCAGGACTATGAGCAGGATAGGCTCATAGGATTGGACCACGAATGGGTTAGTTTCGTGAGAGCACAGTGAAGTCCCAAGACCTAGTTCATGTATATGACTCATGAAGGACTATGAGATCATGGATGGGTAATTTGAAAACAATGAAATACTTAGTCATGTTATTTTAGGGATGGGTGGCATATTTATTTCATGTATATATCTATATATTGTGCATAACTCACCCTATCTGTGTGTGTGTGGCGATGATCAGATAACTTGTTATCTAGGAGCAGATGATTTGACAAGTGAGCTAGGTGATGCTTAGAGGCGGAGTGCAGGGGCTACCTAGGCTTTTGAAAGGATTTTCATTTTAAGACTTTTGATGTAAAATTTATTATGTTGAATTTTGGTGGATTTTGTAATAATGTAATTGCGAACATATGAATTATGTTACAGTTAAAGTTTTGTTTTAATTTTCCTGCGTTTTGGGAAAGGGATTTATAATAAATGTGATTTTAATTCCTTATTTTTATTTTATTAGTTAAACTCGTAATATCCTATCGGGATGTTACAGTGGGTCAGGTCTTGTAGAAGTGCAAGAACAAGGGCATGGTGGCAGTCAGACTGGCCGCTCGGCAAAGCACGTCGAATGCCTGCATCGACGCCCAAGCATTCGGATGTATCTGGGTAGGAGCGCACCTAATCTCCCGCAGTACGACCATCTGCCAATCGGCGAACCGCACGGTCAAACTCAGATCTTGGAAGAAGCAAGCATAGACATAGAAAAAATCTAGCTTAGCCTCCCCCCGGCCATGGCACACCCTCTCATTGCCCGCACAAACTTTCACTCGAAGGAACCGATCCTCCATGACGTCCCCAAAAATCTTGGTCCTCTCTACCAAGTCCCCAAGATTGTTCCCCCATCAGTACCTCGTCTCGTAGGTTCGTGGCTCGTAGGGTGCCTAGTCATAACCCGGAACAGGAGGCAAGTCAGTCTGCTCCCCTTCATCGGCGACATCGATGCTAATCACATCCCCACTCTCAGTGGAGGCATGCTCATGTCCTTCTGGTAGACCGACCGGCTCCTCGACCTGACCGCCATTATTACTATGTACAGGAGAGCTTGTAGAAAAGGACCCTTCATCGAGCGATGTCTCCGTCTCGGACAAGCTGAATGGAGAAGAGACTGATCCACCGCCCCCAGAAACCTCGACAACCCCACCAAAGGACCCGTCCGAGCTCGACCAGCTAGAAGAAGCCATTATTACCTGTAGAAAGAGAAAGACGATCGGTGATTCAGATAAAAAGAGAGAAGAAAGCGTGAAAATAATAACAGCCACACACCACTATTTATAGAAAAATTAGTGGGACAACGCGATCACAAGACGATCAACGGCTCAAGCGTTGTGACTCCTCGCCTTCCACCTGACAGGCATAACCCACGAAGCAGAATAACCGTCAACAAGTCCCATCGGCCCGCTCCCATCGACGTATCGGCACATTGGCGTATTGGCCCAGCAGTTTCCCTTAAAAGCTTTTCGCTTCACCTTCGACATCGCTCAAGGCTTGGGGGGCTTGTGTATTGTATGGCCCATCGGCATAACGACCCAGCGGACCAAAGTCAAGCGGCTACAAGCCGCCCGTTACGAACGAACCTCATAGCAGACGCCGAGGTGACCAGCCCATCAGAGTCTCAACTATGAGCAGACTAAATCCTCTACCCGTCGGTTGGAGGGAGAGGACTAAACACTCCCTCCGCTTTCACCTCTTTTTTGAACTTCGTCTCCATCTTCACAAAGACTCTCACCTTTAAAGGGCAACTTGTCGGGCTGTACGACCCTCGGTCGGTCGACCAAACGGGAACCTTGGTCAATTAGTCAGATTAATTAAGATAAAACAAGTCAGTAATCACAATTAAAAAGCCATTGGGCCATGAGTAAGGAGCCCTAATCATAGGCCCACACCGGAAGCTATAAATATGGGCCCAAGGTAGGTTGGTGAGAATCTTTAATTCGCATTTATTACAGCAATTACAATTATACACCGATCACCCGCCTGACCGATCGAGGAAGAAGGAAGATTGTGTGGAACGGAGGATACGACAAGTTACTTGAGAAGAACACAAAGAGGAGAAAAAGGGTAATTTAAGTGTTGACTGTAGGTGCTTCATCCCTACACCCGAAACAATTTATATTCACTTTTCTTCTATTGTTTTTCTTTATTCTTGAATCTTAACACTACAAAAAAATCTTCTAACAACTAATTTTTAGTGATAAAAAATTGTTAGTTACTATAGTGAGAAATTTATGTTCCAATTTACAAAATAAAAAATTATTAGTTTAAAAAATAATTTCTATTATGAATAAAAAGTGATAATTGATATTTAAATTGGTCTATAAAATTTAGATATCAAAGTTTTGGAGATTAGTTTATAAATTTGTAACTAAACATTAGTTTGGCCACCAGAAATAGTATCTAATTAATTAGTGACAAATTTAGTGATCAATTATAATCTTTTATTTATAATAGTGACTATTTTAATAATTAATAATTTTTTATTTTATAAATTGGTATTTAAATTGATCATGACTAATAAATATCTTCACTAAAATTAATTATAATTTAAGAGTTTTTTATAATGTATTTCATATATTTATTTTGCTTTATATTATTCTTAAAATTTTTAAAGTTATTATTGTTTTTAATCATTGAGTAAATATTTTTAGTGGATTTTAGTTCATCTAGAACTTTAATCAAATTCTTAAATTTAATTTCTAATGTTTATCGAACAGACATTATTTTAATTAATGCAAAGCATTTTTAATGTAAAATCTGAAAACTCAGAATATATATATATATATATATATATATATATATATATATATATATATATATAATATTATATTATGCGCAATGTTTTAAGTAATTTTAAAAATGAATGTTAATATATTTTATTCAAAATTTCGTATTTTATAAAACTATCTTGCACTTCTTTACACACAAATTATTTTTTAAAGTTATTTGTTTAAATAAAAAATCATATTTATATTTATTTTTGTTTGACTAAAGTTTTAAATAAATTTTCATCGAAAAGTGAAAATAAACTCAGATCATAGATATCTCGAGATTGAGAAGTGAAAGTTTTTTCATCTTCAAGAAAGTAAACATGCTTTCTCTTAAATCTTGGATGTCTCCATGTGATAATTGCTGGTATATGCTACACTTCTACGTTATACTAAAAGATAATATTTCGAATATTTAGAAAACTTTGAGAATGCAAAAAAAGTGTTTACATTCCTCTTTCAATTAATTTAGTTATTATCCACTACTTCAATATTTTATATGGACAATAAGAAAATAATTTATCTATCTAATTTGATTCTAAGTAAATTCAATTGATCCATTCACAAAAAAATAAGAAGTAAAAATTCAAATCCATCTTATGTATATGGCTACTTAATAAGCTATTAATTATTCCTTAAAATTGAATTAATTATTTTATCAATATATAGCGAATTAAAATTAATTTAATAATTTATCATAGTTACATATTTATTAAAATTTATTTTAGAAAAAATAGTATTGAAAATAGTTATTTAAATTTTTTTAGAAAATATTTTCTTTTATAAAATTATAATTATCACCTAAACTGTTTAATTTTACAAGTATCTCTAAAATAATATTAAATTTATGACATTATTATTTAAATACTTAAATATGTCTTTTTCCAACTAAATAATTAGATTTTGTTTTTGTTTTCATCTCGAATAGCTTTTCCATAATATTTTCTTCTTTAATATTTATTTTTTATTTTTATAGCCCAAATCAATTTAGATTTTTGATAGTAAAATAAAATGCTTTAGATATATTTTAGAAATGAAGATAATGAGAGCCTAGTTAAGACATAGACAAGATATCATATAACTAGACCACAACCTAAACTTCAGAGTCTTGCTATAAAAATATCCATGACGATAACAATGAATATAAAGTTTTTGTTAATTAATCAAGCTACTTAATATGAATCAGGAAATACAAGTCTATTTAAAAAAAAAAAGAAGTACAAGGTTTAAAGAAGGATTACAAGACTATTTAAAAGTGAACAAGAAGAAGATCAGATAACAAGAACAAATGGAGTATATGTCTCGTAACATGATTATCACAAGAAACAATTCAAATTGAAAAACCATTTAGTTATCATGAATGTTGACTCACGCACCCTGAGTCGGTTATCATACAACAAACTAACATTTTTGGTACAAATGTGCAATTCGGCACTACTGATACTAGAAAGGAATTTGTAAAGTTAAAGTTGTCCAAGTGAGTGAGTGATACATAAAATAAAACGTATCATATTAAAAAATAAATTTTAAATTTAATTTGTTTTGATACATCTAATAAATTTTATATTATTTAAAAATTGAGATTAAACAAAGTTTAAATATATTTTTTTTCTAATTTTTAAATTTTTTAAATGATGGAATTTCACGTACAATACTTTAGAACATGTTCATTGTTTCTAACAATATTCTCTCGGATAAACTTGGAAGATTTGTTTCCGTACATGCAACTGAAATATTATTAAAGAACAAAACCGAGAAATAATCACCAGATTCCCCAAGTATTGTCCCAGGATTGTTGACATTGACGGGTAGATCATGCTACAGTGGTCACATGGTTGACAATTACTAATCCTCAATTCAGTGCAAATTGAATTCACATCTTCCCACTATTAATGCACGCGTTAGAACATCTTCACCCATTGTGGATAGATTGATTGTTGTCCACTGAAGAAATCCTGAATGCCTCATCGAATGGAAATCTTCTAAAGATATATTTTTTAATAAAAAGCCGATTGCATAATAAACTCCCAAGTATAGATGATTGTTGGAAGAAGTGTAACACATTCCTTTAATTAATTGTGTATTTAGAAAAAAAAAATCACAGTTTATGTTACAAAAGATAAAACTTCTATTAATTTCATAGGGTGAAAAATACTGGAATATAATTTTTTTTTTCGTTTTCTTTAAAGTTGACCACCTCTTAAACATCATACAAAATAATAATTTTACTCCTCAATCTCTTTCTCATCTTAAACATGTAACTAGGGATGACAATGGGGCGGGACGGGGACGAGTTTCACTATCCCATATCCATTTCCGTAAAAAAAATTCATCTCCATCCCCATATTAAAACCCAACGGGTATCAAAGTTTTATCCCATCATCATCCCCATATTAAAACCCAACGGGTATCAAAGTTTTATCCCATCCTCATCCCTATTGGGTAACGGGTATAATCTCGTACCCATACCCGTACATTTTTCCTTACTATACTTCAATATAAATTTTAATTAACTTTTATAGGATAATAAAAAATTACTGTAAAGGAAACATAATATTATTAAATATTCAATATTAGGAGGATGATTGTTCCTTCGATATCAAATACTTTGAAATAAATTATAATTGTTTACATTTTAGATTGAAATACCAAATAAAATTTCATGACAAGTAAAACATTTATTAAATTTGCAAACTGCAAACATTAATGAAACTAGTTGATAAAATTTAAAAATATTTTTAAAGAAATTTAAAGGAAAACAAATATTCAAATTAAAATATATTTTAAATGTTTGTTTACTTCAATTTTTTAAATTCTAATGAATCTCTTTTTTTATACACTAATAAAAATGATAATAGATCACTTAATCAAAATGACGCAAATAACAAATAATAAACATAAAAAAAAATTAACATGGATATTATATCTTTTGAGCTCCAATTATGTTGGATGGTGATAGAAAAATATTCATGACAATTACATTAAATTTTGATATTGTAGTAAATAAAAGTTATTTATACAATTATAGTGAAAAATTACAGTATGATTGATATAATGAGTTAGAAAATAAAAAATAATTAGATAAAATATACTAAAATAGTATTCTATATGATGAAAATAAACAATAAATAAAAATAATAAAAAATTAACAAATGTATGTCTTAGAAATAATTTGAAAAACTATTGAAAGAAATCCACAAAGGAAAACGAATGTATATTTAAGGATATGATAAAATGAAAAATACCCTAGACATCTAAGAACACTTTTCAAATATCAACATATATACTCAATGGTTGAGAAATAATTGTTTTACCGAAACAAAAGAGTTCTTCAAATGAAACAAAAATTAATAAAAATAAGTAATTTTGTTTTTTATATTACCTAGTAAATGAAAAGTTCATGCTATTAAACACTTAAATTGAGAGTATTAAACATACTCATGTGAAAGGAAAATATACAATAAATAAAAATATTAAAAAATAATAGAAATATTCAAATATAAGACATAAATTTTTTTTAATTAACATACATCATTTTAACATAATTACATAAATGTTATGATAAGATGAAGAATATATTGGAGATGCAAATGAGTTTCATGACAAACCAAATAATTAGAAGAAATAAAAAATTGAATATATATATATATATATATATATATATATATATATATATAGGGTTACTTAATTAATTTTGAATATTTTAATAATTTAAATGATGACGGAGATATAGCGGGAGACGGGTATTATGACGGGGATATGTATATCCCCATAACCATTCTTATACTCAATCAAAAAAGTCGGGGATTCCTCATACTCGTACCCATGCCTAGTCAATGCGGGGATTCCCCATCAAAACGAGAATGGGTTTGGACAATACCCACGGGGGCGGATTTATTTGCTATCTCTACCTGTATCTCCATATCAATTATATTCAAAACTTATACAATTAATTTGTAATTAACATGGATAATCATGCCAAAAATATCTCATAAATTAAAATAAAAATAAATTGTCGTTAAAGTGTACTTAGGGAACCATTAAGTAACCACCTAACAAAAGAAAAAAATACCTTTAGGTTTTCTTTTGATTTAGCTAGTAATAAATTTCTATTTACAAATAGAAAAATACATAGAAATTAAGGAAGTGAAAATATTACAACACAAATATAAACTAATTCAATTTATGACATACACTTAGCCTAGAGCTATCAAAACGGGTAACTCGACCTGACCTAACTCGATTCACCACGGGTTGATCACTCAGTGAGCTAACTCAATCCCTCACTTATTAGCGAGTCAAAAAAATTCGAACCTAACCCAACCCACCACGGGTTGGTGGGTTAAACAGATTGGTTCATCAACTCACTTAATTAAAAAAATACAATTTTTTTATTTATTTTTACAGTCAAAACTAAATTGTAATTCTAATTAAAATCTAAATAAACTTTAATACAATCCAAATACAAACCAAAATCACAAAAATACAAATTATATATGTGTTGGCTAAAAAAAATAACCTAACCTGACCCAAATGTAAAACCCACCTTAACAAAAAACACTTATGTGACCCTTTATTTGCGGGTTGGTAAGTCAACCCAACTCACCACAGGTTCAACCCGGGTGAACCGGGTTCTAGGTGGGTCGGGTAAAAAATCAACGCATATTAAAATTTGTAAAATATTTTCAACCCAACTCGGTCTGAACTCGTGGTGGACAAGGTTGGCTCGCGGGTTTCAACCCATTTTGACAGCTCTAACCTAGCCTATTTTTGTATATAATTTTATTTTATTATGAGAATCTCAAAACAAAACTATCATGGTGAATCAAATAGTATAAACATGCTCATTAACATAAAAAGATACATGGAGTTACAAAAAAGAAGAAAAAAAGAAGAAGAGTTATAGACAGAAAAAATTATAAGAAAGAAGAACGAGTCATATTCAAAACTAAAAGAAAAATGGTAAGAACATATATTTTTGGTTAAATTACTCTTTTGGTCTCTCTATTTCTCAAGAAATTTCAGTTTGGTCCTCAAGTTTTTCGTTGTCTCAATTTGGTCCTTATTTTCTTAAAAGCAATTCAATTTGGTCCTTACCGTTAGTTTGACCAGACAGTGTTTAAGTCAATGCCACGTGTCAATTTCTGGTTTTTTTGAATTTTTTTTTTAAATTTTTTTAATTTTTTACACGTGTCACTTCATAATTGTGCCACGTGTCAAAATGACTCAATTTGGTCCCTATATTTATTTTTAGTTTCAATTTAGTCCCAATTTTTGTAAAAATGAAGTAATATTGTCATTCCTTAAATTGACACTAAATTTACTTTTTTATAAATCTTATGGTGATATTCTTACTAAAATTAACGTTTTTATTAAATATTTCTATAAATATTTAAAATTAACTTTAAATTCTATACAAAACATTAGACTTTGGTTTTGTTTTGAACTTGAAATTTAGTTTCTAAACTTATGTGTGACAAGTTATTTGATTTTTAATCTTCACCAAGTTTGTATAATATGATACACTTGATGCCTTTATATGTAATGAAAAAATTGTTAATTTTTGAAATTAAGTTTGGGGTTTAACTTTGTTTAATAATAAAACTAAAAAAAAAACTTGTTTAAAAATATTTCTACAAATATTTAATAAAAACGTCTATTTTATTAAGAATATCATCATAAGTTGTATACAAATTAAATTGAGTGTCAATCTAAGGAGGGACAATATTGCTTCATTTTTACAAAAATTAAGACTAAATTGAAACTAAAAACAAATATAAAGACCAAATTTACACGTGTAAAAATTCAAAAAAATTCAAAAAAATTCAAAAAATTAAAAAAAACCAGAAATTGACACGTGGTGTTGACTTTTAACATTGTCTGGTCAAAATTAATGACGAAGACCAAATTGAATTATTTTTAAGAAAGTGAGGACCAAATTGAGATAACGAAAAACTTGAGGACCAAATTGAAATTTCTTGAGAAATAGAGGGACCAAAAGAGTAATGTAACCTATATTTTTTATTTGGATAATGATATTTTGACCTACTTTTTTTGACCCACTTTTAATCCACCAGTCCAATCATCCTTGAATATTCACATCACACCACTAAAAAAAATCAAAATAAATTATCTAAGGGTGATTGGAGTGATGGGTTAAAAGTGGGTCAAAATATCATTATCATTTTTTTTTTGCATAACTAGCATACAAAAATTTCTATACATAGGTAGGTGAAATATCTCTTACTGATAGGTTTGCTAGACTATATGTTATGTCAAACTATAAAAAAAAATAATCATAGGGCAACCAGGGGATGGAGTGGTGGAATTTGGGCTTGAAAATTGACTTGGAGAAGAGCTAGACCGTTTTGGAAAACAAATCAAAAGGTAGTACTCATGAAAGTGATAATGAACCAAAATTTTGAAAGATATAATCAGGACACTTGAATTTAAAAAGAAGAAGTAGGAGATGAATTCAAAGTAAGTTTTGCATATAACATAATTCAAAATAACTTGACAAGGAAAAATACTACTCCATTTCACACTTTTTGGAACATGAAGGCTTTACCAACAATATAATATTTTGCATGAAGAGTATTGATGAATAAAATATAAACAAAGTACAATCTAGCTTATAGAGGTGTTAGAGTGGATAACAATTCATGTGAGTTATGTAAGCATTTGGAGAAGAATGTAATGCATTTGTTTTCTACCCGTTGTGTGTCTTAGTCTGTTTGAGGTTGTTATGATAAGTGGGTAGGCATTAGTTAGTTCATCATAACTTGCCTATAGTGTAGTTTCGGTACTTCCATTTATTCAAACTAGTGAAAAACAAAACAGAGTCTAGAAGATATTATGGTAACAATAATTTGGGAGATCTGAAATCATAGAAACAATGTAATATTTATACAAGGTAAAGTTGATGCTGAGAAAATATTTAACTTGACATAGTTAAATGCTTGGTTATGGATAAAACATAAATTGTCTAATTGTCATTTTCATTCTTGGGTTGGAAACAAAGCCTTATTGAATGTTGGAGTTGGAAATAGCAGAAAATGGAGAACAAGGTTTGTGGCTGGGAAAAGAAATTGGTAGAGGGTAAATGAAATTGTGGGAAACCAAAATGCCAATGGTTAGGTTAAGGTGGTTGGGTAGGTCGGTGACAAGGGTGGAAACATGTATAATATATAACAAATATTTGTGAGTTGTTTAGCATATTTGCAAGCATTTCATTTGCAAGGATTAAAACAATGCTATATATGCAACAACTAATATAAATCAAAAGATGACCTCAAATAGAAGCACTACATTAACAAATTTGGATGTTTTTTTTTATACAGTAATAAAAGTTATAATACATCATTTGAATGAACCACACAAAGAAAAAAAATGAAACTAATAATAGTTAAAATTTAGCATAGATCTTTTATATTTCAAACTTTAATATATGTTGGATGGTGATAAACAATATTCATAACAATGATATTGAATTATTATTATATTGCAATAAATGAAATTTCTTTGTACAATTACAACGACAAAATTACATTTTAGAAAATAAAAAATATATATAAAAATAGTATTTTATATGATAAAAAGAAATAACAAATAAAAATATTAAAAAAAGTAAAAATAATCAAATATGTCTTAAAAACAATTTGATAGACTATTAAATAAAATCACACAAAGGTTATCATAAGAGGGAAAATATCTTCCAAATGTAAATAAATTTCTTGACAAGAGAGAAAAAAAATGTGTAGCTAAGAAAAAAAAAGTTATAAAAATAAAGAAAAAATATATATATATATATATATATATATATATATATATATATATATTTATGACTACGTATTTTAGTAATATAAATGAGGACGAGAACGAGGACAATGATGGGTATTAGGATGGATATGAGGACACATGAATATGTACATACCCATCCCCATCATCATATTCAATTGAAAAAATTGGGTGTACCCATATTTACATTCGTACCAAGTTAATACATAAATTTTTTATCAAAACAAGGACTTGTTTAAACAATATTCACGAAACAAATTTATTTATGTTATCCATAGTTTCATTGACAACATTCTGAGTGCATCTTAATTAAACAAATAGTTTGTTTTTTTTTATATTCTGGAAGGTTATATATATATATATATATATATATATATATATATATATATATATATGAGTTAAATATGTTTTTGGTCCTTAATTTTAAGTGAAAATTGGAAATAGTCCCTTTTTGAAACTTTGGACTGATTTAGTCCCGCAACTTTAGAAATGCGTATATTTATTCCTTTTAACGAATTTTTTTGAAGTTTATTTGACGTTTTAAATGCATTTCATAATAGTATTTTAGTTGTTTATATCGTTTAACTCATTTTTGCTTTAATATTTACTGAGAAACACATTTAAAATGTCAAATAAACATAACAAAATTTGGCTAAAATGACTAAACTTCATCCATTTTTTAAAGATGGGCAACTAAATTGGTCTAAAGTTTCGAAGAGAGACTAATTCCAATTTTTACTAAAAATTGAGAGACCAAAAATATATTTAACCATATATATATATATATATATATATATATATATATATATATATATATATAACCGTGGTCAAATTGTTGAACTTAACTATATCATATTGTCAAAAATTGGATTTTTGGTATACGGGTCGAGACATCCTAATGTCTATAATGTACATATAAATATATGTTTGCTGAGGAAAAAAAATACAAGATTTTTTATAAATGTTCCGAGTTACTTAGAACTTTGCATTCTATTAGAACTACATTTTGTTTATAAAGAACATTACATTAAGTTCAAGGCTTCCCACATTCCCATGTTGGTTAATTGCTTCTTCTAGTGTTTTATAGATGATGACGTGTATTTTCACATTTTGGTAAACGCTCTTTTATTATATATTGTTCCTACAGCATGTTCGTATGAAGTTGACTATTACATTTTTGGTAACATATCTGCTTTGTATGTTCATGAAATGGCAGTTTCCACGACTCCTTCATTTGCTTTAGAACAATGTTAGTAATCATTTGCTTTTAATGAATTCATTAATTCGAGAAAAAAAAAGAAGAACCTTTTGTTTTTCCCTAATTTTTTTAATGCAATAATATACGCATTCTCAATTTGAATTTTTCTTGACCCTTTATCTTTTGAATTATGTCATTTATGAACATATTTATCTCTCACTTATGATCTTGTATTCTTGTTTAACTTTCAAACTTTACTTCAATTATTGAAACTTTGTATGAATCTCAAAAAAATATGATAGAATTTCTTTGTTGCTTTTTTGACATTTAAACATATTTGAAACAACTTAACAAACATATTATAAAAGCTTGTTGATAATAATATACTGCTACGGATAATTTATTAAAATATTAATTATTAATTTATAGAGTTGATTTAGGATACGCAATCGAAAGTCATTCCAAATCTTTCCTCTTCAATTATTGATGATTTTTGTTCTTTATCTCTGAGAATTAATAAACTTCAACATTGATCAAGAGAATGTTGTACATGTATGCCAATGATTAGGATATTGTCAACGTTGCACCTAATTTTAACATGTAATGGTTACCATTTTAATATATATATATATATATAAAGTTTAAGTCAATGGGTAAAAGACTTAGCTTAAATCACAACCTTTGTGTGTCGCCTCCTCTTCATTTACAACCTTGACATGCTCTTCTTCACTTTCTTCACATTATTGCTATCTCCAAACAAACCTTAATGAAACACACACCTAAATCCATCATCCTAGGATTTTTTACACGTGTCTCCATGCATGAAGATTCCATGTTGTTCTTTTTGTACTTGTTTCTCAACATCAGTCAAAGAACAAGAAGCTAAGAACATATATATAAACATGTTAATGTCTTTTTCTCCTTTTCTCATCATTTTCTTTTTCATCACATTTTATCTTAACTTCATAAAATTATGCATTGGATTTATAATAATTACCCAACAAAAGAACCAAGAGAAGATAATGATAGAAACTTTTGCATAATCACTTATAGAGAATTTAATTATGCCACGTGGGATTTTCATCACTTGGAAAAGAATGAAAAAGGAGGCTTTGGCTCTGTCTGTAAGGTTATACACACATATCATCATTTTTCTTTCTTTTTTCATGTGGGTATTGATGAAATCTATAATTTGATGTTGTGTTTAATTTTGTTAATGAATTGAGAATTGAATTTGAAATGGTTGTCTACTTTGTAAAGTGCGACTACAAGATGGAAATTTGGTAGTTGTTAAATTTGTGGAATAATTCAATGCACTTGCAAATGTGAAGCATCAAAATCCACCAATGTTAAGTACAAGAGTGTAGTGCATCAAGCAATAATGAGCAACAAAGCTGTTAGAGTTTCTTTAGCAATAGTAATTACACTATCCTTGGACAACGTGGTGGAACCGGCTAAAAAGCTACTAGACAATCAAAATAGTCATGCAACTTACATTGGATGAAACATAGAGACTATTTGCAGGTTCAAAGCAGCAACCGACTTAATAGAAAGTTTGTTTTAGACAAAGATAAAATCTGAACTTGAATCACATAGAGTTTACCTTAAGTTATAAGCTCAAAAGTTAGCCTTTGATGCCAATGTTGTATAAAGTATAATAAGCTAGCCAAAGACACGCATGTTAATAATAGTCATATTCTATAGCATATATTACAGATACACTATAAGCAAGTTCTAATACATAAATTATTGTAGAAATCTTAGGTTTATGTAGTATCTAATCTTTTGTAGAATATTTGTAAAAATTCTCAAGGTTGTGTCATCTTCGATTGTATATACAATTTCATGTTTAAATGTTTGTTGGACAATTTACTTGAATTGATTTGTTTGATATTGTATGGGTGATTTGAACGATATTTGCATGTGAATTGAATGGAGAGGAAATTGGAGAAATGAAAACATAATTTTGAAAAAAAAAAGAACTCCACTTATTGTGACAGTTATGGCTCTAACTATCACAGTAAATGAGACTTACTATATCAGGTCTAACATTAACTGTCATAGTAAATGAGACTTACTATGTTAGGTCTTTATAATGTGTCATAGTAAGTGAATAAACAATGTCATGACTATTAAGCCATGTGATAGTATCCTCACGTTATTATGATGTATTTTCACACTTGACATAGTAAGTTGAATTTACTATGTCAATTCGTTCTTGAAATCATAGAAAGCACACATTTTTTATGTTGCCCATAACTATTACACCAACTAAACCGTCATAGTAAGCCTTTCAAATTCGTCATAAAATTTATCGCATACAATAGTGACCATAATCTATTATAGATGATAAAAGACACTATTTTTTGTCAAGTTCAACAAATTTCTTCTTTAATTTGTTTGTAGTGAATCACATAACACCACCTTCATCCAATGCTTACATGCATTCTGTAAGACCCACGAAATTTAAATAATTAAATAAATAATTATTTAATAAATGCAGGTAGGAGAAGCCTTTATGGAATTAAATACTAACCTTCATGGCGTGGAATAATACTAGCCCAAATGGTTGAGAGTACTTTGTTTATGTGAGAGGACTTGGGTTCGAGTCCTAAGTATGCTAATTGTGTGTTATTTAATTCTTAGTATTTTTTTGAGATGCTTGGATGTGATAGGTAAGGATATAATATTTGATGTGTGAATATTATCATGTAATATGACTTGGTTGAATTGGTTGTACATTTGAACTGGAATTGTGTGGTGATGGGTTCAAACCTTGGTTTGAACAAAGTATTTTCTTTTTGCTAAAATTTACTCTAGCAAGCACATGAAAAGGCACGTAAACCCTAGGGTGTATGGCAACAAGGGTGGCTGGGAAAACAGAAGGTAATAGGCCATTAAGGGAGATTAATGAGATATTAATGGCAAAATTCGTTTTAAGGCAATTTAACCATTTTAAGAACCCAATAAAAAGCTAATTAGGAGAATGAGAGAGGGTTTGGTGAGATTATCTGTGTGGGTGTAGTAGAGAGCGCGAATTGGAGAGTTTTGGGTGAGTTTGAGTGAAGCTTGAGAGCTGTCTTTGAGATAAGGGAGAAGAAGGGCATTGGTGATCAAGGGAGAGCTTGTAGGAGTCAAGGCTAAGCTAAGGAAATTCAGGTTAGGGGAGTTCCTATTTGTGTGTTTTAAATCTGTTATCATATAAGGATGAGCTATGATTCATGATTGAACTGCATAATCTGTAAAATTCCTGTTCTGTTTGTGTTTTTCTGGATTTTCTAGAAATCGCCAGGCGGCACATTGTAGTTGCACCAGGTTACGTTGTTTTTATGAATTGTCAAGCGGTCGAAGGAGACCCGCCAGGCGGCACGAACCCAGTTTTTACAGTTTTGGTCATTTTTGGTGTTTTAAAGTATTTGTTATGTGACCGTGATGTTTGTATGCTCGGATGTGAATTTTTAATGTTTTTATAGTCTATGCATATGCTAATTATGTTAGAAGGCATGACTTTTGATCTGAATTTGAGGGATTGGGGTTTATGATGAAATCAGCGGGAAATAACGCATATCATGACAATGGTTGATGGGTTGGTTTTACAGAAATTGAGATTAAAATGTAGGATGTATGAATACGGGATGATGATGTGATATAAAATTATGTTCGTATAAAAAGGGGGGAACTGGGATAGGAAGGTTTGGGTGTGTTTCGTGCAGGAAAAATCTGGAGATTTCTAGATATGTATGTACAGCCTAGTGGTGCATGAATTGCCGCCAAGCGGTCTAACAGTGCAATGAGGAGGTTGTGCAGCTCTGTTGGGTTTCTGGCCATTGGGCGTTTAACAGGTAAGTTGGGCGTGTTTATTATAAAGAAAAGGTAATAGATAAGGAGAATTAGACTTAAATGAGACTAAAAGGGGAGGGAATTGAAATAAACGGGAGTGTGAATCATGGTATAGTTAGTATGGATTTCTTGTAATGTTTGGGTGTATGTGGTGAGTACAATTTAAGAAATATGTAAATTTGATAGTAAGAGTGAGTGGGAGGTAAATGAAATGGCATGGGTGGTGTGAACTTTCCTTTGACACATTTTGTGAATATGAATTGTTGTTGTGGCACATTTGCAATATGGATCAAAGTGTAGTGTTATGATTTAATAAAAACACCAGAATGTATGATTATATGAATATGGGTATGTGGAATGTTGAGGTATGAATTATATGGTTCTTGAATGGCATGACCAAAAGAATGTGAGCATGTGTGCATGGTGATATAATCTAGTTGAAGATTTATGTTTGGAAAATCATATTATGTTTTAATTCCATATGTTGAGTGGTTTGGGATCCTTAGGGATCTGTTTTAGTGCTAAAAACCAGTAGCATTGTGCTACTGGTGTAGCGCCTAGCGGCGTGAGCGAGCCGTCAGGCGGACGGGAATTAAATCAGGGACAGTGGTCACAGCAGAAGCGAGGCGCCTGGCGGCGGGTGATGGATGCGCTAGGCGGTGACGACGAGACAGAGCGCCTGGCGGTGTGGTGGTGCCCGCCAGGCGGTGACGATACTATGAGAGTACTGCGAGCGCGTGGCGCCTGACGGTGTGGTGGTGCCCGCCAGGCGGTGACGGTGCTGTAAGGGTACTGCGGGCGCGTGGCGCTTGGCGGTGTGTGATGCCTGCCAGGCGATCTGGAGCTAAGTTCCGCCTAGCGGTGTGTGATGCACGCCAGGCGGTTTTGGTCCAGCAATGGTACGCGAGGAAAGCTTTCTACACCGCTTTAGGGGATGTTGTGATGCGATGCTTTGGCTGGGGGCCCATTTACAAGTGTATCTTGTATTGGGGTAACATGTGACCACTCTAGGTAGTAGCCTGGTGGTTTAGGAAGTCCAGTGAAGTGTGCGGGTTGTGACTCGTACGGCGAGGTTTCGGATGATTGTCCTCTTCAGTGGATTCTGATAGAGATTTGGTAGTCTGGAAACAACTACAAACTTAGGTTTGTTTTGGGGAACTCCACTTGGTATCATGGTGAGATTTTGTGGCAAAGTTATTCCCACGTGTGGACTATCAGGTGGTGGCCTGTAGTCGGAGGGGCGAGTAGACACTCGTGCAGCAAAGATCGATCATTGATCTCACCTAAAGGGTATAGAAATGATAGACGTCTAAAGGCAAGGGATGGAAGTGAAGTAGTAAAAAGGAAAAAGGGGAAAGTGTACTAACCCGGGTTTACTTTTGTTAATATGGTATTTAATATGATATTGTTGTTTTTATTTAAATGAGCTCACCCTATCTGTGTGTGTGTGGCGATGATCATGTAACTTGTTACATGGGAGCAGATGTTGATGCAGGTGAGCCGACTGGTACTTAGAGACAGAGAAGGGATCTTCCAGGGATTTTGTTATCACTAGTTTTCATGTTAGACCATGGTTTTTTTGTAATAATTATACAAACAATTTTAATCATATTACGCATTTTACGACTATTTTTATTCATGTGGTGCGTTGAACATCGATATTTAAATTTTTCCCATGTGTTTTTGGGAAATCGAGGTTTAATAAATGAGGTTGTGACATATTTATTTTTCTTATTTATTTTAGTAAGTAATTTCTGGCTAGGACGTTACATTTGGTATCAGTGCCGTGATTTCAATGATTGCATGGGACTTTTGGGAGTGAGCCTAGCGCGTGACGTATATATATGTGTTGTTTGTTTTGTTATGAAATTGAAATATAAATGGTTTGATTTACCAGTTAATATGTGGCGCATCCAGGCTATGGCTAATAGGAGGAGGACAGGCGATGCGGGCGCTGATGAGATTGCACAGGCAATCCACATGATGGTAGATGCCATGCAGCCGGTTGCGGCACAGCCGAGAGCTATGGTGCCACCTACTAGAGCGGTGACCATGGAAGATGTCCTAAAACATAAGCCGTCAAAGTTCAACAGCAAAGATACTCCGGATGAGGTCAATGCTTGGCTCAGGGAGTGCGAAAAAATATTTAGAGTGCTTGCGTGTATTGAAGCACAACAGTTGAGCTTTGCCACGTTCCTGCTGGTGGGCGATGCGGAGTACTGGTGGACGGGAATGCAAGAGCAGATGCAGACCTGTCAGGAGGAGGTGAGCTGGACGAGTTTCAGAACCAGATTTCTGGAAAAGTATTTTCTGGATTCAGCTAAGCATGCACTAGAGGCGGACTTTCTCACATTACAGTAGGGGAATCAACCAGTGCAGGCCTATATCGACCGCTTTGAGTACTTGGTGAGGTTTTACGCGCAGGCGATCACAGAGGAATGGCGCTGTCGCAAATTTGAGGGAGGCTTGAGGCATGAGCTGCGCAGAGTCTTGGTGCCATTGCAGATCCGGGAGTTTCCAGTTCTGGTGGAGCAGGCCAGGACCGTGGAGGAACTGGAGATGGGGCCAAGTCGGGTCGGGAGAGCACAGAAAAATACTCTTGAGGCCCGACAACAGAAGACACCATACAGCAGGCCACAACCTTCCTCCTCAAGGCTGCGATGTTATAACTATGGTGGCCCATACCTTCGTAGGAACTGCACGAAGGCGGCAGGCAGTTTGGGTGCTAGTACGGAGCACGCGAAATGTTATAAATGTGAGAAGATGGGCCACTATGCCAGTCAGTGTCCCACTAAGAAGACCGCTGGAGGGGCCACACCGCAGTAGAAACCCCAGAAGGCGTTAGCCGATCGACCCTGAGCTGCGGGGAGAGTGTTTGCACTTACCAGTACTGAGGCCATTCAGTCAGGTAACCTCATTCTAGACAGATGTATGTTGTTTAATAACAATGTTTTGGTTCTGTTTGACTCAGGTGATACTCACTCGTTCATCTCCCAAGAATGTGTGAGTAGGCTTGGAATTGTAGCTCGTGATTTGGGGTGTGAGCTGGCAGTCTCGACACCTGCATCCGGGCAAGTATCTACTAATCTGGCATGTTCTGATTGTGTTATTGAAGTGGCAGGACACAAGTTCAAAGTGAACCTCATTTGCTTGCCATTGGAAGGGTTGGATGTGATACTCGGGATGGACTGGCTGTCGGACAATCACGTCTTGATTGATTGTGATGGCGCAGTGTAGTATTTCCTGAGACTGATGGGTTACCTTTGATCTCCACTCGTGAGGTGGTGCAGGAGGCGACCGATGGATCTTCTTGTTATGTGATAATGGTGCAGCCGGAGAAGAGAAGCGCGGTTGATCTGGTCAAAAGCATACCGGTAGTGGGAGAATACGCCGATGTGTTCCCAGATGAAGTACTTGGGTTACCACCCAGCAGGGATGTAGATTTCACTATAGATCTCGTCCCTGGGCCAGTATCAATGGCTCCATATAGAATGGCCCCGGCAGAGTTGGCCGAATTGAAGAAGCAGATTGAAGATTTGCTAGAAAAGAAGTTCATAAGACTGAGCGCGTCACCTTGGGGGGCCCAGTGCTACTAGTCAAGAAAAAAGATGGGAGTTCCCGATTGTGTGTGGACTATCGTCAACTGAATAAATTGACGATTAAAAATAAATATTCGTTGCCCAGAATAGATGACTTGCTAGATCAGTTAAGAGGAGCTGGAGTATTTTCAAAGATTGATTTGTGATCGGGGTATCATCAAATCCTGGTTAAACCAGAAGATGCTCAGAAGACTGCATTTCGGTCACGTTATGGGCATTATGAATATGTAGTGATGCCCTTTGGAGTGACCAACGCCCCGGCAATATTCATGGATTACATGAATAGGATTTTCAGACCTTGGTTAGATAAGTTTGTCGTTGTATTCATAGACAACATTCTTATTTACCCCAAGAACCAGGAGGAACATGCACAACATCTGCGTGTGGTGTTAGATGTGCTCAGGGAGCATCAGCTGTATGGAAAATTGTCAAAATGTAAGTTTTGGCTGAAAGAGGTGCAGTTCCTTGGCCATGTGATCTCGGCGCAGGGTATTGTGGTGGATCCGACAAAGGTAGAGACAGTGATGAATTGGGAGAGACCTCAAACAGTATCAGAGGTGAGGAGCTTTCTAGGGTTGGCTGGGTATTATCGAAGATTCGTGGACGGGTTTTCGAAACTGGTGAGTCCTATGAAGCAACTCACACGTCAAGATCAGCCTTTCGCTTGGACGGACAGTTGTGAGAGGTGTTTTGAAGAGATGAAGATAAGGTTGACCACATCTCTTGTCTTGGCTATTCCTGATACAGCTAAGACTTTCGAAGTATATTGTGATGCTTCATATCAGGGGTTGGGTTGTGTACTGATGCAGGAGAAACGTCCAGTAGCTTATGCGTCTCGGCAATTGAAAGTGCATGAGAAGAATTACTCGATGCATGACTTGGAACTAGCTGCAGTAGTGTTCGCTCTGAAGACTTGGCGACATTATTTGTATGGTTCCCAATTTCAGGTGTTCAGTGACCGCAAGAGCTTGAAGTACTTGTTCGATCAGAAAGAATTGAACATGAGGCAACTCAGGTGGATGGAGTATCTAAAAGATTATGACTTTGAGCTGTTGTATCACCCTGGTAAAGCAAATGTAGTTGCAGATGCTTTGAGCAGAAAGAGGGTGCACGTATCGCCCATGATGATAAAAGAGCTAGAGCTTATTGAGTAGTTGCGAGACATGAACTTGGGGTACACACCGGGGCAGATTATATACGGTGCAGTATGCTGTGAATTACTAATGAATTTCTGGATGAGGTTAGGGTGGAACAGGGAAAGGATTCCGAGCTCCAGCAGATCATCACTGAGTTGGGCACCGAGAAGAGGAAAGATTTCAGGATGGGTAATGATGGCATCCTGCGGTACAGGGAAAGGGTATGTGTACCCAGGAGTCGGGTACTGAGGAAGATGCTCTTAGAGGAAGGCCATAAAAGTCGTCTTAGCATACATCCAGGTATGACTAAGATGTATAAAGACTTGAAAGCGACATTCTGGTGGACGGGCATGAAGACGAACGTGGCTGATTTTGTACCATCTTGTCTAGTTTGCCAAAAAGCAAAGATAGAACACCAGAGGCCGGGAGGTACCCTGGAACCATTAGAGATTCCTCAGTGGAAGTGGGACAGCATAGCGATGGATTTCGTAACCCACTTACCTAGGACCACCAAGGGTTTTGATGCGATCTGGGTGATTGTGGACCGACTAACGAAGTGCGCCCATTTCTTGCCGATAAACCAGAAACTGTCAATGGATAAATTGGCAGAGTTATATGTGAGGGAGGTGGTCAGATTGCATGGAGTGCCGGCTAGCATAGTATCTGATCGGGATCCGCGGTTTACGTCGAGATTTTGGCAGTCTATATAAGCAGCATTAGGAACACAACTTAGGATGAGTTCAGCATATCATCCCCAGATTGATGGACAGTCAGAGAGGACCATTCAGTCTTTGGAGGATCTACTGAGAGCTTGTGTGCTGGATCATTTGGATAGCTAGAGTGAGGTACTTCCTTTGGTGGAGTTTACTTAAAATAACAGCTACCACTCCAGTATCGGGATGGCTCCTTACGAGGCACTATATGGGCGGCGGTGCAAAACTCTGCTGTGTTGGAATCAAGATGGTGAAGCAGTGGTGTTGGGTCCTGAATTTTTGCAGATGACTATTGATAAAGTGAAGATAATTCAGGATAGAATGCGAGCTACTCAGAGCCGACAGAAGTCTTATGCTGACAAAAGATGACGACCATTGGAATTTGAGGCTGGAGATCATGTGTTCCTTCGCGTGACTCCAACCGCTGGTGTTAGAAGGGTCCTCAAGTCAAGAAAGTTGACTCCAAGATTCATTGGGCCATATCAGATAACTCGGAGAATAGGTCCAGTGGCATATGAGATCGCATAACCACCTCCTTTGGCGAACTTACATAATGTTTTTCATGTGTCACAGTTGATAAAGTATATTTCAGACCCTTCGCATGTGTTGGAAGCAGATGATATCCAGGTTCGAGAGAATCTAACTATGGAGGCTAGGCCGGTACGGATCTTGGATTCACAGATCAAACAGTTGAGAGGAAAAGAGATTCGGACCGTGAAAGTCCTCTAGGATGAAGCCACACAGGAGATGACATGGGAGATGGAGGACTTGATGAAAGAGTCTTACCCGCATCTTTTCCCTGGTAAGCTTTAATTTTCGAGGACGAAAATTTTATAAGCTGGGGGGATGTAAGACCCACGAAATTTAAATAATTAAATAAATAATTATTTAATAAATGCAAGTAGGAGAAGCCTTTATGGCATTAAATACTAACCTTCATGATGTGGAATAGTACTAGCTCAAAGGGTTGAGAGTACTTTGTTTGTGTGAGAGGACTTGAGTTCGAGTCCTAAGTATGCCAATTGTGTGTTATTTAATTCTTAGTATTTTTTTGAGATGCTTGGGTGTGATAGGTAAGGATATAATATTTGATGTGTGAATATTATCATGTAATATGACTTGGTTGAATTGGTTATACATTTGAAGTGGAATTGTGTGGTGATGGGTTCAAACCTTGGTTTGAACAAAGTATTTTCTTTTTGCTAAAATTTACTCTAGCAGGCACATGAAAAGGCACGTAAACCCTAGGGTGTACGACAGCAAGGGTGGCTGGGAAAACAGAAGGTAATAGGCCATTAAGGGAGATTAATGAGAGATTAATGGCAAAATTCGTTTTAAGGCAATTTAACCATTTTAAGAACCCAATAAAAAAGCTAATTAGGAGAAGGAGAGAGGGTTTGGTGAGATTATCTGTGTGGGTGCAGTAGAGAGCACGAATTGGAGAGTTTTGGGTGAGTTTGAGTGAAGCTTGAGAGCTGTCTTTGAGAGAAAGGAGAAGAAGGGCATTGGTGATCAAGGGAGAGCTTGCAGGAGTCAAGGCTAAGCTAAGGAAATTCAGGTTAGGGGAGTTCCTATTTGTGTGTTTTAAATCTGTTATCATATAAGGATGAGCTATGATTCATGATTGAACTGCATAAATGAAATGGCATAGGTGGTGTAAACTTTCCTTTGACACATTTTGTGAATATGAATTGTTGTTGTGGCACATCTGCAATATGGATCAAAGTGTAGTGTTATGATTTAATAAAAACACCAGAATGTATGATTATATGAATAGGGGTATGTGGAATGTATGAGTTATGAATTATATGGCCTTGAATGGTATGACCAAAAGAATGTGAGCATGTGTGCATGGTGATATAATCTAGTTGAAGATTTATGTCTGGAAAATCATATTATGTTGTAATTCCATATGCTGAGTGGTTTGGGATCCTTAGGGATCTGTTTTAGTGTTAAAAACCAGTATCATTGTGCTACTGGTGTAGCGCCTAGCGGCGTGAGCGAGCCGCCAGGCGGACGGGGATTAATTCAGGGACAGTGGTCACAGCAAAAGCGAGGCGCCTAGCGACAGGTGATGGATGCGCCAGGCAGTGACGATGAGGCAGAGCACCTGGCGGTGTGGTGGTGCCCGCCAGGCGGTGACGGTACTATGAGGGTACTGCGGGCGCGTGGCGCTTGGCGGTGTGTGATGCCCGCCAGGCGGTCTGGAGCTAAGTTCCGCCTAGTGGCGTGTGATGCACGCCAGGCGGTTTTGGTCTAGCGATGGTGCGCGAGGAAAGGTTTCTACACCGCTTTAGGGGGATGTTGTGATGCGATGCTTTGGCTGGGGGCCCAGTTACGAGTGTATCTTGTATTGGGGTAACATGTGACCACTCTAGATAGTAGCCTAGTGGTTTAGGAAGTCCAGTGGAGTGTGCAGGTTGTGGCTCGTACGGCGAGGTTTTGGATGATTGCCCTCTTTAGTGGATTCTGATAGAGATTTGGTAGTCTGGAAACAACTACAAACTTAGGTTTGTTTTGGGGAACTCCACTTGGTGTCACGGTGAGATGTTGTGGCAAAGTTATTCCAACGTGTGGACTATCAAGTGGTGGCCTGTAGTCGGAGGGGCGAGTAGACACTCGTGCAGCAAAGATCGATCATTGATCTCACCTAAAGGGTATAGAAATGATAGACGTCTGAAGGCAAGGGATGGAAGTGTAGTAAAAAGGAAAAAGGGGAAAGTGTACTAACCAGGGTTTACTTTTGTTAATATGGTATTTAATATGATATTGTTTTTTTTATTTAAATGAGCTCACCCTATTTGTGTGTGTGTGGCGATGATCATGTAACTTGTTACATGGGAACAGATGTTGATGCAGGTGAGCCGACTGGTACTTAGAGACGGAGTGGGGATCTTCCAGGGATTTTGTTATCACTAGTTTTCATGTTGGACCATGGTTTTTTTGTAATAATTATACAAACAATTTTAATCGTGTTACGCATTTTACGACTATTTTTATTCATGTGGTGCGTTGAACATCGATATTTAAATTTTTCCCGCGTGTTTTTGGGAAATCGAGGTTTAATAAATGAGGCTGTGACATATTTATTTTTCTTATTTATTTTAATAAGTAATTTCCGACTAGGACGTTACACATTCTATGTATCCAATACATTTTGATAATCACTTCACAAAATGAAAATCCAACATTTTGATTGCATTAGTAGCCATAAATATCTCAATCACAATCATCACTACTTACCTCACCACGTAAAATATATCATCGTCATTGTGAAACTTGTCACCATTATGGAGTAGAAAATGTATCATTGCAATAAATTGCTCTATAAACAATTTGAAGCTATACTTAATGAAATTTTCATTCTAATATTTTATTTTAAAATTTTATTCCAAATAAAAAAAATCAATCTATTAAAATAAAATACTCAATTTAAGTAAAAATAAAAAATCAAAAGTCTTATGTTCACACAAAATTAAATTAACATTAACCCCCCTGTTTTAAATTTTCCATGTCATTGCATCACTTTATTTTATACCATATTTTAATTTATTTTTATTTCAATTCATCGTAATAAAATTGTTAAATAATTTAATTCAACCTAATAATGTGTTAATAATACTTATATTTTTATACTTTTTGGAATATTTATTATATTTATAAATATTTAATTTTTATTTCATTATGAAATACACAAAAGGAAAATATAAATATATGCTTACTATCATTTATAAATTATTTTATTTTTATTAGAGTAAAGTCCAACCGTTCTTAGTTTTTATTAAGTATTTGTCACAACAAAGTGCAAAACATGAAGATGTTGCGTTCGTAAGAGAATGTCTTGTAAAAACCAATATATCATGTAAAACGCAAATGTTTCATCTAACAAATAATATAACACCTCACAATGTTTGCTTCATCTACTAAGTGAAGCTTTCACCATATGATAAGTACACAATCTTTAAAAGTTCCCATTGTATCTTAAAGAAAATATTATGAAGCTTATGATTTATTATAGGGAATGCTTTAGTCTTTTGTCTATCAAGAAAGTCCATGTAAGCACATGTCAACATCAAGAGATCGGGATACAAGTTAAAGTTATTTTTCTTCAATAACCATCCTAACACAAACATATATGAATTATGGTCCAACTATCTATCACATATGATCTTTTTTTTTACTTTGTTTTAACCAAAAGGATCTCTAACCTAATGTTGATAAGTATTGTTAGATATCGAGATGTGGCTTGAAGAGGATATTAATATTTAATGTTGCATGGAGCGCGTTTAATACAATTTTATGTTCACTCTCATCAAGCTATATTAGACGAATTATCTGAGTTCAAAGCTCTCAATAGTTTGAAAAGGGTTTGCAACAAATTTTTCTTCCAAGTTCTGTATAAAGTTATCCTTTGAAAAAGAAGAAAGGGAATTACTTGCTAAGTGTTGAAACGCTACTAAAATCTTTACGTGCTCTTAAAATTGGTGTGTTCATTGTGATCTAATAAATTGTGTATATGTTGTACATCATAAGAACCTAATCCTCTCTAGTGAGTGAATCTTGTGATCATTTAAATCACATCTTTATACAAACTTTATTTGTTTAATCATGAGTGATTGTTGACCAAATAATACTCATTCTTAGTAAAAAGTGACTATTGTCCAAATAATACTTTGCCTTAGTCAAGATTGACTATATTCTAGATAATACTGATGAGGATAGTTAGCAGTAGTTGAGATCCAAAATACTAAGTTTTTAGCTAGAATTTCATGCATTTCAAACAATATTTGAGTTTTTGGAAACAAATAATACTCAATTTCTAACTTGTAGCGGTAGTTTAGGTAATAAAACTCAATCAATTGATTTAGAATTGAATGTGTTTTGTGCTATGAAACAAACTAGTGTAAAAACCACAACATAAATCCTTATTTCCTTCATCTATGTTTATATTATGCTAATGAAAGGAGACCTTTATGGACTAAGTACACTACAGGAAAATCCTAAATTAGAAACCAATTTTAGAAACCAAAAATATTTTTTTCATTATAGTGACCAATTTATACACCAATTTACAAAATAAATAATTGTTGGTTACTAAAATAGTCACTATTATAAATAAAAAATTATAATTGGTCATTAATTAATTAGAGACCAATTTAGAAACTAAGTCATCTTAGTAGCTAAAACCTAGATAGCTAATTTTTAGTGGCCAATTTTCTTTTGTAGCCAAAACTATGGTAGCTAATTTTAAAGACCAATTTAGTGACAAATTGTAATTTTTTATTTATAATAGTGACTATTTTAGTAACCAATAATTTGTAGTTTTGTAAATTAGTATCTATATTGGTTACTATAGTTATTAATCATTATTAGTCACTAAAATTGGTCACTATTTAGAGGTTTTGTTGTAGTGGTATTTTGAAAACAAAATTTTTCGATCATCTGCCAAGTAAATCTATTAACTTCTTACACCTACAAAATTATAAAATATTGAAAACCACAATTCAATCCTTCCTTTTTATGTTTTTAAGATATTTTAACAATTTCAAATTTATATAAATAATAATAATAACAACAACAATAACAACAAATTTATTTGTAACATATGTAAATAATAATAACAAAATAATACTAATAATTTTATTTCAAATTTATATAAATAATACTTGTAAGGCCCACTAATTTATTTTCTGCCCTATTTTAAAAGGGGTGCCCCAAATCAGTTGGGCTTGGGCTAGCCCATCGGAAGCCAAACACCCTAATCTGCCCTAACCCTTTCATTTCACTTCACTTTTCAGAATCAGCCTCTCACCCTCTCTTAGAGTTTCAGCAAACCTCTACTAGGGTTTGGTCTTTGACCTCCGTCAAGCTTGTTCGAACTCATCCTTTTCCCACGTAAGTTGTTCCTCATCCAATATGTTCCTTATTATAACACCGTTGTCTTGAGTCCATCTAAAGTCACCTTTGGTAACTTTTTTTTTCTCTATTCATCTATTCTTCAGCTCACTAAACTGCTCTAGAAGTTGTGATACTTCACTGTTCGTAGTTAGGAACCCCTCTGCTAGCTTATTTCCAGCTAAAGGAAGTTAGGGTTTTTTCTAAATCTGTGGTTTATTCGCGATTGCTTAATGATATTTCATCATTTGTTTGGATGGCATGTTGTTGTGAGCTTATGAGATGTTTATTGCGTTAGTTTGGTTGTATTGTTGGACTGTTGCACAAGAGAATAGTGGTGAGCACTAGCTTTCTCGTCCAAGCGAGCCTGCCTCGCCTAGGCGAGATTGATAGAGGCTCGCCCAAGCTATTTTACACGAGTAGTCGCTCAGGCGACCCGCACTATTTTTGAGCGAGCAAACGTCTCGCTCAAGCGAGAGGGGTCTCGCCTAAGCGAGAATACGCGTAAGGTTACTGTTCCTGTAAGTCGAGCTCTCGCCTAGGCGATAGGAGCTCGCCTGAGCGAGGCCTATCAGCCTGAGCGAGGAGTTGGGCGAGAGTGCTTGATTATTTTGGTTGTTTCTTTGCTCTTGGATAGTTGGCACTTGCTTGAATTTAATTATTATGAATAAAAGCATGAGATGAATGACTATGTATGAGTGATGTGGTTCATGGATTATGAATGATGGATTTGGTATGATCTTGGCATGTGATTTGACTGAGATGGTCGATATTAAAGTGGCTTGGCATTGGTATGAGATGAGGTTCCATATTTAAGGTTTTGGGAAGAATGAGTTGGTATGGATTCAACATGTGACAGCGAATGAGGATTGATTATGAAGGTTGGCATGAAATTGATATGTATGATAAATAATTTCTTGATTGATTATGATTGGTATGAGGTCAGTACGTAAACCCATGAGCCTCTAGGTGAGACCTCATGGTAGTGCTTCAGTGGTCGGGACGTAATTCCATGACCCCTGTTAGTGGGAGTTCATGGTGGTGCCCCATCTATATAATTTTGTAAGGATTCAAGGTAAGGTTGCATCCTAACACACTAAGGAGTTAGTTAGTCTCACTTAGAGCGGACTGACTCTTGTGGTGAGAGTAGCAGGAGGCCTGAAACTCATTAAGGGCTAACCTTGTGGGGGGGGATTGAGACATTGTAACACTTGTAACACTTAGCTCGGGGGTGAGCAAGAAAATCCACCACAAGTGCAAGCATCCGCTGAATCTGACTAGATTATATGTATCTCGATGAGTCGAGTCTGAGTCTTAGTGTATTGTTTGCAAGTCATAACATGATTGGTTGATACATATTTATTGGTCTGTGAAATAGCATGGATCTGTATGATAAAATGTTTTATACTCTGGCTTACCCTTTTGTTTGTTGCATGTCTCGTTTGTGTGGTTCTTCTCTCTTTGCGATGATCATCAACTTGTTGATGTGAACAGATGCGAGAAACACCCGTGGTCAGCAGGGAGGTGATGGTTCCGCTGCTTAGCCTCTGGACTGGCTTCTGTTTTTGGGCTCTTCATTTAGGGCTAAGGCCCATGTATTGCCTTTTCTTGGAATTTATTTAAATTATTATTACTCTCTTACATTATTTTGTATCTGACATCGTGGTGTGCCTCTGTTATCATCCTTTAAGTACTTGGGATATCTGTAGGAGTGACACTATGCTCCGTTGATCTTGCTTCTTATATTATATTGTGTGACATTTTCCCTAATTAGCTTTATTAATTAAATGGGGTGTTACAATATTACTAATAATGATAATAATAATAATAATAATAATAATAATTTGATTTTTTTCTACCTTCATTGATTTCTATAAAATACATTATAATCATAAATTTTATTTTAAATTAAATTACAAAACACTACTAAATAAACTTATATTTTTTGCTAATTTTGTTTTAATATTTTTTTATAGGAAATACTTATAAAATTTTTTATGAAAAAAAAATTGCAGGAAATTGCTGCCAATTTTTTTGCAAAATATTTTATGTAAAAACTTTTCACAACAAATTTTGTAGGAAATACTTACGAATTTTATTATTTTGTAGGAAATAATTATTCACGAAAGAATTACCTGTCAATTAAGATTCTTAGAAAAATAACAGAAAAAAGTCTTTTCTTACAATTTCTTTTAACAAATTCACAAGAAAAATTCTATGTAATATGAGAATTTTTAATAGTGAAAGTTCAAATTAAGCTTATAAATATAAAGTATAGTCAATATTTTCTATAATTTATTTAGATAATAATAAGAATAACAACAATAATAATGATTTGTTATATATATAAATAATAATAACAAAGATGATAGTAATAATAATTTTATTTCAAATTTATATAAATAATAATAATAATAATAATTTCGTTTCTTTCATTGAATTTCTATACAATCCATTATAATCATAATTTTAAATTAAATTAAATTACAAAATTTCAAATTGAAATTATAGTTCATATTTTCTATAATGTATTTAGATTTAAATTATTTTTTCCTTCTCCCAACTCATATTAAAATTAATTTAATTATTTGTTTTAATTTTATTTGCTCATTTTATTTTTTTTTCTCTCTTCCCTTTCTTTTTCTCAATTTTTGAAAAAAAAGAGAGAAATATCTTATCAAAATTTAGCTCCTTGGAGACCAAATCTTGACCAGTTAAATATTGATATCAGTTTTATAGTATGGCCATCCCTGATTCACGTAGGGAATTTAGCTCTTCGGATACTAAATTCTAAATAATATGGACACTGCTCTATTTTCATTTTATATTTTTTTTTGAAAACGGTATATTGTAGAAAACAATATCCTTATGTGTTCTTTTGATTCATGTAGTGGCCGGTTATTAATATGATAAGACAAAACCACCTTGTAGATAGTGATTAACTATTAAGTAATAGAGAACATTGTATCTATTACATTTCTAGTTTTTAGATTTTAGTTTTTCTAAAACTATTATTCACTTAGTGTTTATAATTTTTCAATTGATTTTTTGATGAAAAATGTTAATAATTAACATTAAACTTTGTCAAGTAATTAATGAAAATATAATGTAACTATGTTAATATAAATTAATAAAAGAAACAGACGTAAATAAACAAACTGAGTTCCATAAGTCCAATTTTTTGGTTTTCATTCTTAATCACACATTTTATTTATACTTTTTAATTTCTATAAATCAATTCTCTTTGCTATATTTTATTTATTAGTCTTATGATTTTCACTTGTTTTGTGGAAAGATGTATTTATCAGAAAATCTAATTTTATTCTTGTGATTATAGAAGTGTGTAATAATAACCATAATTACAATATTACAAAGTTAATTTTAATAATGTAGCGAGACAAAAAAGAATATTAATTATTAAACAAAGTTACGGTAAGAAAAATAATTTTAATAATCAATATATAAATTAATTATAAAATAGAAAATTAAGAGACAAAAAATATTAATTATTAAATAAAGTTATGATAAGAAACATAATTTGAATAATGAATATATAAATTAATTATAAAATAGAAAATTAAGAGGTAAACTTATACACAAACTCAAATATTAAAAAAAGTACAATTAATTGATAAAAGTATTACAACTATATCCAAATTTAGGCAAAATGGCTATAGTAGCTTTGTAACTTTATTGTTGGCATGAAAGCAAAAGTATCTTTGGTTGATAACTCCAAAGACAAACTACGTGTTAGACTTAAACAAACCCTAACGTTGATAACCTTTTCGTCCAAACAAGTTTTAGTATTACTTTATTTTGCTTGGATTTAAAAAGTATAAACGTCGAATCATTTCACTGTTGGATGAGGTGGAATAGCATTACTTTACCTCACATCTTTATTCGATTAATTTTTATAACATTGTATGGACAAATCTTTTTTATTTAAATGTGTAAGCTTAAATTAAATAGAAAATTATTGATAAGAGAGGATCATGATACGTAATGGACGTTTTGTTACTTTTAAAAATTACAATTCCTTTTTCTACGATAAAAATTTGTCATTGTTGATAAACGAAAATTCTCTTATATTACAAAATAAAAATCCAAAAATGATAAATAGAAATTTGTGATGATTGACTATAAATGAAGATGCTCATAATGTGTGACGTAAGCTATTGAACGTAATGGAATAAGTACTCATTTGAGGGTTAGGGAATGAAAATTTGTGGTTGAAATTTCATTTTCATTCTTACAAACAATGATGCTAATGTTCTTGATTCAAAAATCTTAATATTTTGCTTTATTTAAAAGTGTAATCATTAAGGGATTTTATAATTCTTTTGATATAATGCATGATCAAGCTTAGGTTGTCCTAAAAAAATGGATATAGCTTAATTATTGAGTGAAACAGTATAAAAATCAGTGTGATTCTCTCTTCCTTATCTTGTTCTTCATTTAAATATCAAGGAAACTCATTAAATCATTCTTTGTAAGGTTTGCATGTGTTTTAACATAATATGGTAATACAACTAGTTGGATATATTGATTGGAATAAGTCTTGAATGATAAAGCATGTTGTTTGAGTGAGTTTGATGCTTTTCACGTTTCTGCATAATTTTCCAGAATATTAGTTGGTTGATTTTATATTTTAATCTGTTGAATCATAATGCATGAACAGATTAATTTATTGTTTCTATTTTTAATCGACTGAAATGTGTGGTCCTATAGCAATACACCTCTTATTTATTGGTCAATTGAATTCGAATCAAAAGGGTTTTTATAAGTTTTTATTAGGCATAATTTTTAGTACTAAGCCAATTCAACCCTCCTTCTTGGCTAAGAAAGACATTTTAAACCTACAATTGGTTTCAGAGTGGGTTCTTGAAAGGTATTCAAGTGTGATCCTAAACTATTTTTTGAAAAATGATTGAAAACAAACTTCCTTTTGCAAAAGGTGCTTCTGTACATAGGCCTCCTATGTTTAGTGGTATAAATACCAATTTTGGAAAATACGTATGAAAATTTTCATTGATTCAATTAACCAAGGAATTTGGAATACAATTGTGAATAGACCATTCATCCCTAAACATGTTGGTGACGACAAGTAGGTTGACCAACCATGGAATCAATGGACAAAGGAGGAAAAGAAACTTTTGTACTTCCTGTAATACTAATTGAATCAGCTTATGACTAGGTCGAGTTGCGACAATCGAGTTCAAGCTAAGTATAGTTGGTCCAAGTCTAGGTCGGGTCGAGTTGGTTAAGTACTAGGTCGAGCAGTACCGACCTAAATCCAGGTCAAGTAGAGTTAGCTCTTGCCCAAGTCCAATCAAGTTGGCTTAGACCATATCGAGTAGAGTTGAATCAAGCCCAGGTTGAGTTAAGTTAGCCCAAATCCATGATGAGGCGAGTTGGTCTAAGCTCAAGTTGAGATGAGTCAATCCTCTAACACCCTAATTTTTTAGTGTCTAAGTTTTATAACTACACGAATAACCCTATTTCAAACTGATACTTTACAAAAAAAAATGTCACCACTTTATTAAATCCTATAAGTAAAAATAAACAATGTTTTACACTCGAACTTATAAAATGGAAAAATAAAGTTAAAGTTAAACTATGAGATTTTTGCCCAACTTTCATTCTTCATTGTAGTGCATATTCACCTTAGTCATCCCCTGCTCCCATGTAATATAAAAACACATTACACTATCATTGTAGTACAAAAAGAAGAAAAATACAAGCAAAAATGGAAAGGTAAGCTAACAAAGCAAAGCCAAAACATTTTATTTTTTTAAAAAATAAAATTCACAGTTTGATTAAAATCAAAGGCCTTTTTGAAAATAAATAAAAGGTTTCTAATAATCCTTTCCTTTAACAAACCAATTAAACAAACAAATAAACAAAACAAAAAATATTTTAACACCAACGCACAAATAACACCCCAAAGGGCAGCCTCCCTGACTATGATGGAACACATCACCCCTACAGGGCGACCTCCCTGGCTATGATGGAACACATCACCCCTACAGGGCGGCCTCCCCAACTATGGTGGAACAAAACACCCTCAAAGGGAGCCTCTCTGGCCAAAAGTGGAACACAACACCATCACAAGGCAACCTCCCCGACTATGGTGGAACAAGACACCGTTAAAGGGCAGCCTCTCCAGCCAAAAGTGGAACGCATCGCCATCACATTGCAGCCTCCCCAACTAATGTGGAATAAAACACCCTCAAAGGGTAGCCTCCCTAACCAAAAGTGAAACACATCATCCTCACAGGGCAACATCCCCAATTGTGGTGGAACCAATCACAAACATACATACACAAATAACAAGCACACGCTCACCTTTGCAAAGTCCATCTTTTTAACCCATGTTTACTCATGCAAATTCATAAAATCTCATTCTTTTAGTTTTAAACAACAAATTAAAAATATCCATCAAACCCCAAAGCACTACTGTGCTTAACTTTAAAACATATACAAGGAAGCAAACAAAATGTTAGTTTCCTTTACCCTGATTTAGTACGTAAACCTTCAAAGCTTCTTCCTATGTCACATTCTTTCTCACTCAGCGTAACACTCATTCACTTGTTTAGTACGTATATTTATAGGCTTCACTCTCAATCTTAAAACCCTAAATACATCTGAGAGATTTCATAAGAGATTTCATGTGATCTTTCTAATAATCACAAAATATCAAATATATTTGTTCCTACCTTTATGTTTCTATCTCTTAGAATGTCTTTTAAATAAAAAAATAACAATAAACCATTATGTCTTATAATAACTTTTTAAATAAGCCCTTTTAAAATAATTAATTATCACCTCATTTATTTATTTTTCTTAATTTTTATAATTTTACAAGTTCTTACATTCCCCCCAACAAATGTAATTTTTCGTCCTAAATAATCTACTTACTATTGAAAACATAATGATATCTTCTACTCATGTCTTACTCTAATAACACATAAGAGAAATACTAAAAAAAATGTAGTTAAACAAACACAACAACCCATTCATTCTCTAACACAGGATTCACAATACACACACAATAAGCTCACTCACCAAAAATCACTTAGGACCTAACTGCCTTGATACCAAAATGTAGCACCCCAATTTTCATGTGTCTAAGTTTTATAACTACACAAATAACCCTATTTCAAATCGTTACTTTAAAAAAATGTCACCACTTTGTTAAAGCCAATAAGTAAAAATAAACATTGTCTTACGGCCAAAATTTATTAAATTTATTGATAAAATGAAAAAAAATAATGCTAAAGTTAAACTCTAAGATTTTTGTATTTCCTTGTCTTGCCCAACTCTCATCCTTCATTGTTATGCATGTCCACCTTAGTCATCTCGTGCTCCCATGTAATATAAAAATGCATTACATGATCATTGCAATAAAAATAAAAGAAAAATACAAAACAAAAATGGAAGTGTTAGCTAACACAGTAGAATCGAAACATTTTCTTTAAAAAAGAAAACTCAAAATTTGATTAAAATCTAAGGTCTTTTTGAAAATAAATAAAACTTTTCAAAATAATCCTTTCCTTTAAGGAACCAATAAAGCAAACAAATAAACAAAAAAAAAATCCACACAAATGCACACACAATGCCTTTAAAGGGAAACCTCTCTGATTATGGTGAAACAAAAGGCCCTCAAAAGAGCAACCTCTTTGACCAAAAGTGGAACACATCATTCTCACACGGCAGTCTATCCGACCGTGGTGGAACAAAACGCCCTTAAAGGGAAGCCTCTTCGGCTAAAAGTGGAACACACCACCCTCACAGGGTAGCCTCCCCGGCCAGTGTGGAACAAAACGTCTTTAAAGGGTAGCCTTCCTGACCAAAGTGGAACACATCGCCCTCACAAGGAAGTAAACAAAATGTTAGCTTTCCTTACCTGAATTTAGTATGTAAACACTCATTCACTCAGTTTAGTATGTATGTTTATAGGTTTCACTCTCACCCTTAAAATCCTAAATACACATAAGAGATTTTATGTGATCTTTCTAATAACCATAAAATATAGTATATATCTTTTTCTACCTTTTTGTCCATCCCTTAGAAAATCTTTTAAATATAAAACAACAATAAACCATTATATCTTATAATAACTTTTTAGTAAATCCTTTTAAAAAAATTAATTATCACCTTATTTATTTATTTTTCCTAATTATTATAATTTTACAAGGCCTTATTGTCCATACCTAAATTGAGATGAGTGGACTCAGAATTAGGTCATGACAAGTCAACTTGAACCAACAATCAAACAAATCAAGTCAAACTAAATATGGTTCCTAGATAAAGATGGAATTGAATCAATCCAGAAAAAAGTTAAATTAAATCGAACCAAAACAGCCAAAACCTATTTCAAGTTTAACCGCCAAACTAAAATCGAGTTGAATTATTATTATTCTTATATTTGAATTTTATGGTAAATCTTCATGCTTCGAAACTTTAATTCAATTTTCATCTATATCTCAATGGAATGAAATTCTTTTCTCACTGAAATCCACAACTAAACTTATAAAGGTGAAATGTTCAACTCCAAGAGTAGTTTGGCTAGTAATTATTAGGGATGACAACGGGGCGGACGAGTATGAGTATCATGATCTCATCCTCATCCCTATAATAAAAATTCATCCCCACCCCCATAATAAAAATTCATCTCCATCCTCATCCTCAAACCTAGCGAGTATACAACTTTTGATCAATTCTCATCCCCACCTGGTAATATTCTTATACTCATATCCATACCCATTTTTTTACTGTTCCAAATATCAATTAAATAATTTTTATTAGAAATTTTAAAAATAACACCAAAGGAATCATTGTAAGACCCGTGAAATTTAATTAAATAATTAATTAATTAATAAATACGGGTCGTGAAAGCCTTTATGGTATTTAATAGTGATTGATGTAATGTGGAAAAGTATTAGCTCAAATGGTGGAGAGTACTTTATTGGGTGAAAGGACTTGGGTTCGAGTCTTATGTATGTCAATTGTGTGTTATTTAATTATTAGTATTTTTAGTAATATGCTTGATCATGTTAAGTGATAATATAATCATAGAATTATATTAATCATCATGAAACATGAATTTGGCATGGGATGGGTTCGAACCTTAGTGAACCTAAACTAAACTTTCTTTTTGCCAAAATTCCTTTGGCATGAAGGTGAAAGGGCAAGGAAAAACCCTAGCTGAATGGCAACCAAGGAGGCTGGAGAATCAGCCATAATGGAGGAGAGCGAATTTGAGAGTGTGTTGAGAGAATTAAGAGTCTGTTTGGAGCTAGAATGCGGGAGTACTAAGGGAAGACATTTTTTGGCCAAGAAGAAGAATCTCACATTCAAATTAAGCAAAGGAGACCAGTTTATGGGAGCTGATTAACGTCATTTTAATTGGTTAATAATTAAATGTATGTTGTATCGTATGTTATTGCATGATCAATGTCTATTTTTGTTGAATTTCGCATTTTTGGGAATTTCTCCAGAAACCGCCTGGCGGGTGATGAACTGCCGCCAGGCGACACATGCATTTTGCCTATCTTTTTGGGTTCCTAATAGGAACCGCCTGGCGGTGAGCTTAGTGCTGCCAGGCGACGCAAGCCCCGCCATCCAATTTTCTGGGTTGATCATGAACTGCTTGGCGGTGAAGAACACCCGTCAGGCGATGCTTTTCGTTTTGATTCGATTTTCGGCTTCTGTATGTTCTGAGTTGCTTTGGTTCGGTGGAAAAGGAATTTTTAACAACATTTGGACCAAAAGGAAGGGATTAATTGTGAAAAGTCATGGTAGTGCGAAGGAATCAAATGAGATTGGCTATGAATGAATGTTAGGGTGGAAGAATTGGGGTTTTCGGAAATTGTAT
>Ga0214544_1002132_pt1 | contig 41714 bp, 24 predicted proteins | sample CNSS3metaG_FD_160074 | JGI IMG/M metagenome (GOLD analysis project Ga0214544, IMG submission 160074) | Root nodule microbial communities from cowpea collected in UCLA plant growth center, Los Angeles, California, USA - CNSS3 | ecosystem: Host-associated > Plants > Roots > Nodule | place: USA...
AGTTGGGTGTTCCGATATTTGGACAGATAAAGGATGATACCAAAAGTAAGAAGGAAATCATAAAAGGAAATCTGATGATTTGATCTTTGTCCACTTTAACAAAATTGTAATTTGGTTGTTCTAATCCAATTCCATATAAAATATTATAAGGATAGGATGAATTATGAAGTTCAACTTGTTTTTTCCTATTTTGTTTACAGGCAATATAGAGCCGATTCCAGCTCTCATCCATGATGTCATCGATCACCTTATTCAATGGAAATTAATTCCAGAGTACAAAAGGCCAAATGGCTGTATCATCAACTTTTTTGAAGAGGTAAACATTTTGAGTTTTCCCTATCACTTTTTGGTCCCGGAAAGGTCCTATAAACATTCATTTCTGCAGGCGAGTAACCAACTAGCAATGTTTGTATTGTAGGGAGAATTTTCTCAACCATTCCTGAAACCACCGCATTTGGACCAGCCTCTATCCACACTTCTTCTCTCTGAATCAACAATGGCATTTGGACGTATCCTTGTCAGTGAAAATGATGGGAACTACAAGGGACCACTCATGCTCTCATTGAAGGAGGGGTATAAATTAAACAAATTACATTCTTGGGGGTTCTAACTTCCATTTATTTTAATATTCTATTCATTTCTTGATACAGAGGTAGAATACAGCCAAGATTTTATTGGACTGCATGTAAATGAATAATAGGCCACGCAACTAAATTACCTTTTAGAGGATGACAATAACTTCAAATTATTCTTTGGTTAGATTGCTCCCTTTCCGTCTTTTTTGTTGAGTAATAGGTACTTTGGGGGATAGTTTATTTTTCTTTTTGGGTCTGGAAATATCAATTGCCAGATTGCAGAAGTGGTTCCTAGTCTCTAATTTTCAGCATTTGCACAAGGTCCTTTATCGGTTTTCATTCTGATAGCCGGAGAAGGACATTTTTCCACGTATATCATTTTATGTTTGAACTTAAAGTGGTTAAGTTCTCCTAGTTGAATAAGCATTAACTTCTACATTAAAGATCTGAAAGCTTTTGAGATGCTCTTAAAGACATGGATACAGTGACTAGGCAAGTGACTTCTGCTATTTCAGGGGCTGTAGACGTTATGCCTTAGAAAATAGATGTTAGTTTCTCATTTCTAGCGTTTGTCTAACAATAATAATAATAATTATTTATTATTGTTATTATAAATATGTTGAATGGTTTCCTTTTGATCCATAAGATTGCATGATGAGATGATAAACATAATGCAGGTCTCTTATAGTGATGAGGGGAAACAGTGCAGACATGGCAAGGCACGTAATGTGTCCATCCCCGAACAGAAGGGTGAGCATGAGCTTCTTTAGAGTGAGGCCAGATTCCAATCAATGTCTATCACCAACTCCTGCCATGACAACTGCGATGACTCTTTGGCAATCTGGCATTGCTAACCCATATACTTTGTCAAATGGCTATGAAGCAATGGATATGATGCCTAACTGGGGAATATTTGGTGCTCCAATTGTTATGCTACCACCTATGCGTCCTGTGGCAATGAACTCTCGCAAACTTCCTCGCGGTGGGACTGGGGTTTTCTTGCCTTGGAAGGGAACATCCAGAAAACACACAAGGCATCTACCACCTCGTGCCCAAAAGGGACGACTAATGGAATTACCCTCGCCAGTTGAATCACACTTGGGAGAATCTACCTCTGAACCCACCATAGCTGTTGAAGGGTAGGTATGAGTTGAGTCTTGAAGCTGCCTTTGGGTTTTAATGAGATGTGAATGGATTTCGTGCTTAGGTTATTTAATCTGGACTGTGGAGTATTAATTTTGTTGTACAAACGAGCCCAGGGGTGCTACAAGAGTTTCTTTAATTCATTTTTTTCTCACATTTTCCCTTTTACTTGTTCTAGATAGATAACATAGAATCTAGTATTCACAATAGTTCAAGGGATTTCGACAAGTATAGCTTCCAAATTTGAAGAATGTGAGTTATACTACCGTGCCGATAGAATTTCTTTTAAGAATGCTCATTTATATTTTCATTTAAAAGATTTAGAGTCTCACTGTATACTGGTTGCCTCAGGACACGTGAGTATTAAAAGTGGTTCAGGACATCGAAAGCATTATTAACAGACAATGGGAGGGGAAAGTAGTACACATTCCTCCCTTTTGTCTGTGCACGATTTCCACTCATGGATTCTGTTTTACTTTCGTCCTTGTAATTCTTTTTCCTGAACTTGTATAGAAGATTAATGTATTAACGTTAATTTTAATAAGAAGCAATATTTTTAGCCAAGTTCAACTGTAGCCATATGTCTAAAATTTTTCTTCCCACCGGGAAATTTGTACTTGCAGGATAAGATTGAAGCGTTCATCGCGAAGCAATTGACGTTTCTTAGGGAAGGGTCTTCTGCCATTGTTGTTCAGAATCCGTCATAGATTTTCAAATTGGTTGAATAATGAAAATGTGTTAAAAAAAGAAAAGAAAGAGATAATATATGACAGTGGCACTATACCCATTTTCCTTGTGATCTAATTAACTGTAGTGTCGAGTGTGGATATTTTGCACTCGCATAACATAACCTCATCTCGACAATTAAATGGTTCCCAACATTAATAGAACGTTGGTGTGAACAGGACGTATACATAAAACCAGTGTCAATGGAATGCTACTCTAAAACAAATTAGGTACTACAAGCAAGAAACAGAGAGAATTTCAAACTATTATTGATTTGCTGGTTATCAAATAAATGAACAAGTACAGAGGAGACACTCACCCAATATGTGTATATAACATATGATGAAAATTAACAAGCGCCGACATATCAATACAAATTGCTGTTTTTCATACATCTATAATGTGAAAGTGATAATCCTAAGAAATCTATGCAAATATAAAAGTAAGAAAAGAGTGCTACTTCGTGTTATTAAAACCACACTTATTTCTCAAACCTTAGCATTAGGAGGCTTATCATCATCATCATCTTCAATATCCCAACTTAAGTCTTCTTGTTGTTGTTGTTGTTGTGCAGTACTGAGGCGCTTCCGCAAATCAACTTTGGTTGGGCTCCCTGTTTGTGTTGCCTTCTCTTCATCAATTCCACTAAGATCCTCAATCTCATCCCACTCAAGGTACTCCTCCTTCTCAACCGATGAATCTTTTCCATTATCAATCGTCTGTTCCATGACCATTTTCTTATCAGAATCTACAGCACAATCATTCATGTTAACAGTGTCATCCACTGCATCCTCTTTTTTCTTGCTTCCATCACCCATTTCCTTGCTACTCTTGTCAACCTTTGATTCTCCAACAGGCTCATCCTTCTTATCACCACTTCCCCTTCTATGCAATAAATCACCTCTCTTTCCTTCCTTAGACCCATCCTCAAAAGATTTATACATTTGTTCCACAGTCGATTTCTCTGTTCCACTAGAATTTTCTTCTTTCCGCTTATTATTTTCGTCACTGTGCTCATCATCATCATCATCTTCAACATCCCAACTCAACTCCTCCTCCTCCCTCGACATTCTCCTCACGAGCCTAGCCCTCATATCCTCAGCTTTCTTAAACCTATAAACTCTATAATAATACCTAAACCAAAACGTATCACGGTCAACGACATTAGGCACAACCCTCTTGTAAACACTCTCCATACCCTCATTCTCTCTCAGCAACCCTTCCATTTCTTCACTCTTCCCCTCCAACGAAAACCCCGATTTCCACTTCTCATACCCCTCTAAATCCTCAGCCACTTCGCTGTAAGTACTAACGTCACCTTGAATGGCCCGAACTTGAGCCTCGAACCTACTATAGCGCCTCGAATTGAAGCCCTCTTTTTCTGTACAGTGCTTGTTTTTGGTATTAACATTATTTTCGGACCCGGAATTGACGGGGATGGCGTCCTTGCCGTGAGATATAAAGCGAGCGGTGCCTTTCGCAACGCTGTTCCCGAACTGGTCGACGACGTGGCCCACCGTCTCGAGAGAACCCTGAGCCACCTCAATCTCTTTCTTCAAGCCGGTGCCGAATTCTTGCAGGTCGCGACGGTAGGTCTCAATGATCAATTCTGATTTCGCGCTCAGCCTTTTCCACAGACCGCCGATTTCCCACGCACCGGCGCCGGTGGAATCAGATCGGCGCTCCAGCAGTGAGGAATCGCGATTCGCTTCCTCTTGGGATTCGTTTTGGTGTGCATTGTCGGAGTCGGAGAAAACGGATGCGAAGAAATTCATGAGGAACGCAGACACAGATGAAGAATTGGATTAGGTTACGTAACACAGTGTGGAAGATTTGAACGTTTGTGAATGTGTATATATATGAAATGGGAATGAGGTAGAGTTCGTGTGGGGTAACCAGTAACTAACACACCGTAATCGAAGGTTAAGGATAAGGCCCAATAGCACCAAACTGTTAAACTGATTTTTAAGTGTGCTTAATAAATATATTTATAACTAATGCAAACACTAAAAAGATTAAATTTTGTTTGTTAATATTGTGATTTTGGTTGCATGCATGTATAATTTTTCTTAACCAAGGAGAGAAATTCTAAACTAATCGAAGTAGAAACGGTTAAGATGATGGGAAGTTATCTCCTTTTATCACAAACGAGGATTGAAAACCAATAGAGAAATAACGGCACACGACAAGGATATTAACGATATTAACGGTATGTATTGTTTAGTCACGAAGATAGACATGTGCAGTTAGTTTCTGTTTTTATTGGTTGACTTCTAAAAAAACAACCAACGACTTCTATTTTTGTTTGTTCTCTTCGAATTGTACTTGGTGTGCACAAAACTTTCTTTTCGTAATTTCACATTATCGTTGTCATTTCACGTTATTTTAAACTGCAAATTAAATAAATTGATTTATATAGACTTTCATTTAAATGTAATATTGTTCTGAGTACAAATATAAGCACCCAGAATCGATTATATAAATGCTGTAATTTAATAATATATGCAAAGTTGGACCAATATTGAAAATAAAATAGCATTACTATAACCGAACTTGAGGTAATGTTGTATTAAATAATTGTCAATTTTAATATTTCTTGCATCTTATACGTGCATCACAAAATCTAATATTAAAATATTTGAATATTTTATAATATAATAATAATTGCCTAGTGTTACAAGCCCCATAATTTTTTTTTATCTCGTTACCCACTGGAAAAATATATATATTTTTTCTTTATATTGACAGATATTTATGATACTTGTAGATATACTTGTTTCCTATCCACACTAATGTTCATGTGTAAGAAGTGTGTTTCTGATTATTATCAAATTAATGCCACACCACACCTTAGAAAAATTAGAATCGTGTTAGATACTTGCATATAAAATTATTTAAAACAATTTAATGAAAAATACATCTAAAATGATTTTAAATAACTAAGTCAAAACTACATCTAAATGTTTTATTCTAATAGTTTATATTTTACAAATGTTAACACCTTGATTTTTGAATAAAATCATATTTATATAAAAATCAAGAATTTCCAACTAGTTTTATTTTTTAATGTGTATAACATCTAGGAAAGAAATTGATTGATACAAACACATTACAAGAAAATGTCTCGTAATAACCAATTTTAGTGATCAATTATAATTTTGTATTCAAAGTAGTGACTATTTTATTTGACTAATAACTTTTGATTACTAAAATTGATTGTTAATGAAACATTTTCTTAAAGTGAAAAAAACATCATTACAAGTTTTATGATTAGCTATATTTCATATTTCACTATAGTATTATTTTAAGCTTAAATACTCTTTTGGTTTCTATTTTCATAAGGTTTGTTCAATTTGATTCTCATTTATTTCGGTATTCAATTAGATCCTAATTTTCGTATTTTTTTTTGTAAATTTAGTCCTTTTTTTATTGACGTTTAAATATTGACATTTGTGAACGCTGCATGTCACATGTCACTTCCCAACTTTTAATTTTTTTTTTAAATTGTTCACATGTTAAGTCAACATCGCGTCATGTGTCATTGTAAGTGGCACATGTCAGTTCGTAATTATATTATTTGTTCTTGTTCAATTCAGTCCATATATTTATTATTTTTATTCAATTCGGTGCCAAATTTTGTTAAAATGGAAAAAAAATTGTTCTTTCTAGATTGAGACAAAATTTATTTATTTTTATAAATGTTATAATTATATTTTTATTAAAATTGAAATTTTTATTAATTAATTTTGAAATTCAATTATAAATTGTTAGATTCAATTATAAATTTAATATAATTCATATATTCCATTATTAAATAGAATATACTTGTTATATTAAAATATAATTATTAAATATTTATTCTAATAATTATAATCTAAATATACTAATATTTATAAAATTAACATTTAAAAATACTAGAAATATATAAATATTTTTAGAAATATTAAATTTATGTTTTACTTAACATTTAAAAATATTAAAATATTTAAAAAATATTAAATATTTAATTTACTTGGCATTTAAAAATATTAGAAACATTAGAAATATTGTAGAAATATTAAATTTATGTTTTACTAATAATTTTGTTCTGGAATCTAAAAATTATATTTAATTTATAATTAAATCTAAAATTTTATAATTGAATTTTAGAAATAAATAATTAAAATTTCAATTTGGTAGGAGAATATACATACTGATAAAAATTTGGATTGAATTGAATAAAAATAATAAATATAGAAACTAAATAAAAAAAAAACATAATCACAAATATTATTATATGACACTATTTTGATTTGACATATAAATAATATCTTTTTAAATTTAAAAAAAATTAAAAAGTCACAAAGTTGACATGTAATATGCATTGTTTATAAGTCTTAATTTTATTGTATTTTTACTTGAGTGATTTAAATTATTATAAGCTTTAGCTCCGAAATTGCAACATAACCGGTTGTTAATGTCCGTGGAAAATAACCATACTTCTAGTATCATGATTAATGGGAAGAAATCAATTTTATTGAACTCATTTTAGAATGAGAAGAAAAGTTTTGTGGTAGTGAAAAAACCAACACGGCAAGTGCACCGGTCGCACATAGCAAGTAATAAGTATTTTATCGTTCTCTCCCAAGGGACTTGTGCAACGCATGACAACTCTCACAATTCACGATTCAATTAGACACAAAGTTCACAAAAATACTAAGAAACTATTTTTGTATTTTATGAAACAGTTGGTGTGCAACAAGAAATTAACATAGTGTATTTACAATTTATCAAGATTAGACTTCAACCATTTCATTCTCATGCATTCTAAATTATCTCAATTCCATATTCATGTTAAAATCAATTCACAAGAATACTCAAATCCTATTCCTAGAGCCTTTGAGCCTATGATTACTCATCAAGTTTCAATTCCTTGAATCCTCAACAAGTGAAATCATGCATTAGTTTCAAGAATCTAAGATTACTAATGAACCAAGTTCTATTCCTAGATACAAGCATCTATTAGGTATTTAATTTCAAATCTAGATTCTAAAGATGTTTCCCAACACCTTAAGAATCACAAATCAAGCATGGGAACAATCCACATCAAGCATTAAGCAAGGAAATCAAATACTAACATGAATTGGAAAAGCATATAAATTAACAACACAATTTTACACAAGAATTCAATGGTTTACATCTAATCTCAACAAATAGAAATTGCTCTCCATGGTGGAGAACCTAGGGTTTTACAAAATTGAAGAATAGGGAAGAAATTGGAACCATAAAGTAGAAACAATCCCTCTCCCAAGGTTCTTGAATATTGCTCCATGGTTCAATTGCGCCTCCCATTCGCATATCCGCCTTCAATTTCGTAGCCCATCATCCTCTCCAACCCAAAAGGGGTAAAACCTCCATGGATGAAGAAGGAAACCCAAGAAGGAGAAGGGAGAGTTTCCCAACACCCCTAATAGCCTCCAAGAGTCTCTCCCAAGCACCCAAGGTGTTTCTATTCGTGAAAAATGAGGAATCCCCTAATACTCTCGTAGAAACATGATTAAATAACCATATTCGCGTATTGGGGTCGATATTCTCGCCCAGCGGCTTCACACTCGCCCAGCGAGGCCTAAAATCGACGTTCTCGGACATGCAACTCGCTGGGCGAGCCACATTTTCTCCCAGTGACTCGAATACTGCAGTTCTGGTCTGTCATTTTCGCCCAGCGAGCCACCAGCTCGCCCAGCGAGTGACCCTGGCGCCTAATGATCGTTTTTTTGCCTTCCAAGGGTTGTCCAAGGCAGTATATACATATAGGTGAGTCCTTTCTCCATGTTTGCAGTGCTGGACTTGATCTCGGTGCCCCTCGACATGATTATTTGTGTAAAAGTCAATCTTTCATGTCCAATCATGCTTCCTTGAGCTTTAGCTTGTTTTCTTCCACCAGAATTGCTTCCTATTGTTTTATTTCACACACTCATAATAGAGATTAGAAGTAAAAAAGCATAAAACAACTAAAATACGAAACAATGTAAAAACAACATAAACTAGAGGATTAAACAAGATAAAAGTTATGTAGGAGTTAATTTTATTCACAAAACTTAACATCAATAAAAGGTAGAAAACAACGTTATCAAACTCCCCCACACTTAAAACCTTGCTTGTCCTCAAGCAAGAGAAAACTTGGCCTAGAAAGACATCTACTTGACAAAGGTTGAACAACTAGGAAGCAAGTTCACACAATCAATTTAGATAACATTCATGAATGCTCTCCTTACAAAACCAATAAAAAGAGAATATGTGTAATTTGTCAAATCCTTAGCTATGTTGCCCACAATGTAAACATCACAAGAATGAATATACATGTTTTAAGAGAGATTAACAACTATGGCAAAAATGTTCCGTTGATCAACCCAAGAAGTCAATTCTCACTAGAAAAAGTGTTTCACTCAAGCACACTAGTGTATAAGGGTGTGTCATTCTCTCATCTACCACTAATTGCACACAATTTGACTTTGCTTTTCATTTCAAGAGCGAAGAGTTTTCAAAACATGCAAACACAACAAGGACTTTATTTAGTGAATTGTGATTAGGCTATGAAGGAAATTGGTTTTTCTAGGTAGCATGAATGAATTGTGATTAGTATATAAGGTATCATAACTATCTGGAAAAGGGGGGAAATTTCTTAACACTATACCAGAGAGATACGATAAATGTTCTTGGTCAAACTCGTCTCGAGAGTTTAAAAAGAAACATTATGTATGAAAAATATTAAAGTAGATTTATTAAAATAGAAAAAATATATTTTTGTGTTGTGTTATTTAAAGAATTCAAAAGATGTAATATAATTGTAACGTAAATAATGATCGACTAACTTGATTCACCTTATTTTTAAACATGCAATATATCTAAACACACGCACACATACACACGCACACGCACACGCACACACACACACACACACACACACACACAAAGAAATGTCAGTTCATATGCATATGCACGAGTTTAAAACTAGCTAAGATTAAAAAGAATAAGACACTTAATCATATTATTGATGAAATTCAAACTTTATATTAATTTAGTGCCTTAGATGATGCATAATCTCTAATACAAAAGATTCATGTGTTAAGTTTTTAATTCACTCGAAATTTGGAAGTGACAATTTGGGGTAGATTTATTACTAATTTGGTGGTGTATTTTGTTTTCTAAGTGAATGATTGAATCAAATAAAAAGTTAGAAGAAGAAAAAAAGGCATGTTTCTTTTATCAATAAAATTTGAAGGCGTAAACAATTTACAACTTATGCATGTCTGTTTTATTAGATCAGAGAAAAAGTGGACAACATAATTGGATTTTTTTGTATCCGACTTGATATTCATGTTTCTTGTAGCACTTGTTTTCATGATGAACAAGCATCTTACAATAATTGCATGGTCTCTCTTTCTTTATGGAACCAGATTGTTGTGGTTTGTTATGAGGTTGAGGAATAACGAAAGTAATTTGTGAAGATTGTTGTGTTAGAAAGCCAACCTCTTGTCGTTTTTCTTGTTGAACCACAAGAGGAAACACACAGCTAATGGACAAAATAAGGTCCATTAGAAGAATTTGAGCACTAATTTGGGAAAAGTTGTCATTTAGGCCCATTAAAAAGGACATGACATGCTCAAAATGCAGAAAGTCAATGAAGGGTTTAATGCCACCAAAAGTGTAGGAATGAGATGGTTGAAAATCACCCAATTCTTCCTAGAGACTTTTTAATCATGGCAAAGTATTGACTTATAGATATTGAGCCTTGTTGGCAAGAGAAAATCACTTTCTTCAACTGGAAAATCCTAGTTTTGCCTATATCAAGAATTTATATCTTTCCATAGGACGACAACAGTAGAAGAGTAGATGGTGTTGGTAGCGATATCTTTTGTGACCGAATAAAGAAGTAAAGAATGTAATATGTTGTCATTTCTTTTCCACAAAGAAAGCTAAGTTGAATTGGTGGGTTTGGAAAGAGATCCATCAATGAAACCCATCTTTTTTTTTCAACTCAAGAGTAGTGGCGACTATGCATCTCCAAAAATCAAATTTGTCACCACTCAGAAGCGTAGAAACAAGATTCTAACTTGGATGATCACGATGATGAAATAAGAGATGATAATGAGGATCCAAAGCTAAGATGGTAGTAAAAGGTAGCACGACGAAATAAGCCATGAAGAACTAAAGGAAAGAATAGAAAGAGAGATTACAAGATGTGAAAGGTACGGTTGCAAACTGATACCATATTAGATCAGAGAAAAAAAGAACCAAATAAATGAAAAAGTAGTTTATTCATTCAGAAATTGCAAAACTAACTAGAAAAGCGTACACATTGAGTGTAAATACTAAAAAAAAATACAAAAAGTAACAAAATAGGGGTAGAAAGGTAAAATGTTTAATTAATTGAAATTTTTTTTATATAAAAAGGTAAATAAATTCTATAAAAAAAAGATTAAAATTTATATTTGTATTTTATAAATGCATTATTCAAGTTAAAGAAAAATGACCATATGAAAGAAAAAGTTCTTGATCTCATCCATTAATTTAAAATTATGCAAAAAAGTGTCACAAGTTAAATGCCTATAAAAATTGTTGTTGTGATTGATACTAATTTTAGTGATACAAATATTTGAATAAAAAGTTATAAACATGTCATTATTAATATTTTGTAACAATAATAAAATTAAATTGTAACTAATACTTTTCTCACTATGTTATATTCTATGATGTACTTATACTTCAACTTAGGTCACATATCCGTGTTTGACACGTATTTATGTTTGATACTTTAGGATACTTTATCGATACTTATTAATGAAGTATCTAATCTATAAAGTCGTAGTACACTACAAAAAATATTTTTATAATGACCAATTTTAGTGACAAAAAATAATTAGTCATTGTATATAGACCAATTTAGGTATCAATTTAAAAACTAAAAATTATTGGCAACTAAAATAGTTCCAAAAGATTATAATTGATCTCTAAATTGATAATTAAAATAGTTTCTACTATGAATTGGTTTCTAAATTAATCAGTAATATTAGCTACCAAGGTTTTTACTACCAAAATAATTGGTTTCTAATTGGTCACTAACATTAACTATCAAGTTTTGACTACTAAAATAATTGGTCTCTAATTAGGAAATTGGTCTCTAACAGATTTTTTGGTTAGTAAAATGGGTTAAGAGTTTTCTTGTAATGGTACTTTTATGATGACAATAATTTATAATTTTTATGTTGACAACTTTGGTATATATAGTTTTAATTTGGATTCGCACAATAAAAAATCATATAATTGTTATGTTTTCAAAAATTATTGTACATTTTTCAATATTCATAAATGATGTATTTGTCACGTGTCATATCCTATTATTTTGAAAATAAACGTATCGACGTATTGGATACGTGTCATATTCGATACGTGTATCGTATCCGTACATCATAGGTTATATTATATATAATAATAATAATAATAATAATAATTAATATTTTAATTATTTTATGTCACTATTTTAAAATATATGTTTTTTTATAAAAATAGTTATCACTACTAATTGTCAACAAAAGTGAGAATGCCAATTCTTTTATGATAATTATTAATTATTTTTTGTAATAAATATCATATCATTCTTGTTTGAAATTATAATGATGTTAAACTGTCACTTATTTCTTCCATATTATAATAGATAAAAAAATGTTTTAAAATGTTAAAATAAATATACATTAAACATAAATATTTAAATTTAAAGTATCTATTACTCTTTAAATGACAGAAAAGAATAATAAATACATCCAAACATTATATACATGTAATTCTAGTTAATGTTATAGAAACATAAAGATATAATTGTAAATATATTAATAACAAATTTTAAAGAACAAAACAATTTATTTCATTTGATGATAAATCTTGTAATAAAATAACTTAGCTTTTAATGTCTTCATTTGGTCTTGTTGTTGGAAAAAGATATGTCATGAGGATGTTTACCACTTTTACCCCAAAAATTGTACGAGAGTATATTTTTTTAAAGAATTGTACAAAAAGATTTACAATTTTTCTAGAAAATTTGTATATTGAGTAGTAATATTTTATTGAGGATTAATGAATATAGACTTTGAGATGTTGATTTATGTTAATTTAACTGTTTGTTTGAAATCATTCTTAAAATGATGGTGAATGATTTAATATAACTATTATAAATGTAAATAAATTTACTAGATACTACTATGGTCATTTTTTTTCATTAACTATTATACTTTCAAAAAACGGCAATAGACTAAACAATTATTTGTTTCATATTTAACCAAATCAAAACATTTAAGAAACATAACATCATTATGTTTTTTTAAATAATGTTTCGGGATTATGATAAGAAATAATTCTATAATGAATATTTAACGAGGTTAATGATTTTGTGAATCGTTATGTATATGTTTAGAACAATTTGATAAATATTTTAGATAGTCTGATCAAGTTGTGGCATTCAATGATTCAGAAGACAAAGATAAGATCTATAGAGAAATGAAGTTAAATCTTGTATTACACTCTTGAGTGAGTGTAGCAGTGTACTGTTAGTAGAGGAAGGGAGAAGAAACACTCTCTAGCAAGTTAGAAATACTACACATAGTTATATGCACACTATATGTTTGAATATATGATTTTAAGATAGTATATTGATTCAACAACTTTACAATAGAATTGTAACTATCCTATACTTGTAACTATAGTGTAACTATTTATAAAAAAAAAAACAGAAAAAATATAATTAAATTGTAACTATCCTATACTTGAATTAATGGAACACTCCCCCTTAATTCAAGTATTATAGCACTAACAATGCCTAGCTCATCTCTTAACATTTTAAACCTCTTCTTCTTCAAAGGTTTGGTAAAAAAAATCAGCCAATTGCAGCTGAGTAAGGCAATGGATGAGCTTCAACTTCCCATTATTGACTTGTTCTCTTAGAAAATGATATCTAGGCTCTATGTGCTTGCTCTTTCCATGTGATATAGGATTATTGGCTAGATTTATGGTTGACTTGTTATATAAAAGCAGCTGAATAGGTTTTTCAATCTCAACACCTATTTCACTCATTATAGAATCCAACCACATAGCTTAACAGGCAACACTTGACCCTGCTATATATTCAACCTCACAAGTAGACAATGTCATCATAGATTGCTTCTTACTCTACCAAGAAATTGGTGATCCCATGAACATAAACACATAGCTAGTGGTGCTTCTTCCGTCAAGATTATCAATGCACCAATTTGCATCAAAATAGCCTAAAAACTTGTTATGCACATGCTTAGATTTCGGAAACAAAATTCCAAAATCTAAGTTCCCTTTATATACGTCAACACCCATTTTGCAACGAATACATGTTTCTTTTGTGGTTGCTGCATAAATCTACTAAGAAATCTTACTACAAAGCATATATCAGATCAGTTGTTGCACAAATACTTGAGTTATCCAAAAATTTGTTTGTACAAAGTGTTGTTAACCTCCTCTTCACTATTCTCTAATGAAATAACCTTTACCTTTGATGGTGTTGTTGTAGTTTTATATTCTTCCATATCAAATTTTTCTAGCATTTCTACATTATACTTCTTCTGATGTAGTACCACAAGCCTTTCTCATTTTCCACAAACTCCATCCCTAGAAAATATCTCAATTTGTCAAGATTAGTCATCTCAAATTCAGTCATCAAAAGCTTCTTAAATCATTCTATTTCTTCGATATTTCTCCCTATAATGAGAAAATCATCAACATATATACACATCAACACCAGATTAGCCTTGTCGTGAATTTTCACATACACTCCATGTTATACTAGGCATTTTTTAAACTCACGTTCCAACATGAATGCATCTATCTGCTTGTTTGAGACTCTTGGGGTCTGTTTTAAGTCATACAAAGCCTTTTTCAACCTATACACCTTCTCCTTACTACCTTCTTTCACAAACCCATGTGGTTGTGTGACATAAACCTCTTTCTCAAGAGGACCATTCAAGAATGCAGACTTAACATCCATTTGAAATAGAAGCCATCCTCTTCCATTTTCCAAAGCAATCACAACTCTTATGGTTTCAATTTTGGCAATAGGAAAAACAGCTCAGTGTAGTCCAGACCTTGCTTCTATAAAAATCCATAAGCCACCAAGCTTGCTTTTCTCTTATCAATGATGCCATTTGGATTCATCTTCAGTTTGGAAACCCACTTCACATCAATTGGTGTTTCATTTAGTGGCAAATTAGTCAACTCCCAGGTCCAAGTTTTGTCCATTGCACGTAATTATTTCAACATGGCGGCCTTCCATAGATCATGCTTTATAGTTTCTTCATAATTGATTGGCTCATGCTCAACCAATAATGCAAAATGGACCAAATCACCTTCATCAGTCATTGCATTATCAAGATAAACCTGAAAATCTAGTAAAAACCTTGGTGTTCTTTGTTACTTGAGAGCTCTTTGTACTTGTGATTTTCTCTGTTGTAACATAGTAGAAAAATATATAGCTTCATCTCTTGCATTCATAACTTCATCTTCAAATACCACTACACCATTATGCTTTGAGCTTTCTGTAGTATCAGCCCAATTCCATGTCTCAATTTCATATATAACCACATATATGCTTATAGAGATTTTCTTTCTTATAGGATTGTACAACCTATATGCTCCTATTGAGTGATAACTTACAAGAATCATGGCTTCACTTTTGTCTTGTAATTTACTCCTCTTAGCATTTGACACATGTTTATAGCATTTTGACCTAAACACTCTCAAGTGTTTTACTGCAGGTTTTTTGGCGCACTATACCTCCTTTGGAACTTTATTTTCCAACTTCTTAATAGGACATTTATTCAAAAAATACATAGTTCTTGATACAGCTACCCCCTAGAGTGAATGTGGCAGCCCTTTCTGTTTAAGCATGCTCCATGCCATATCCAGAATAGTCTTATTCCTCCTTTCTGCCAATCCATTATATTATGGTGTATAAGGTGTTGTTACTTAATGTTTCGCTCCACAATCACTATAGCATTGCTTAAATTCATTTGACATATATTCTTCTCCTTCATCTATCCTTAACACTTTCAACACCTTCTTACTTTGCCTTTTAGCCGTCGACTTTAACTTCTTGAAAATAGAAAACACATCACTCTTGGCTTTGATCGAGTAGAGCCAAATCATGTGACTAAACTCATCCACAAATGTCACAATATTTGTTCTAACCTAGTGATAACTCTTCAATGGTCCACACATCTATCAAAATATACAACCTACAATACATCATTAGTTCTCATGTGCATATGTGATTTGAACGCATTTATAGGTTGTTTACCTAATAAGCCCTCCTCACAAATGAAATAGGTCTATATTCATCCATAATCTGAGGATTATCTACCTTAGGTATTAGACTGATAAAAGATGCATTAGTACCTTTAGGCCAATTCCCACCACTATGAAAACAAGTTACTTCCCTCACTATGTCCTCTTTAGTAAGACCCCAAAACTCCTTTATGAAATTAAAATTAAAGCTATCTGAACCTGGGCTTTTACTACAATCACAATTCTATATAACAATTTTAATTTTCTCTTCTATGATTTTATTGATCAGCATATCATTTTCCTCCCTGCTAATTATCAATTAATTATTTTTAGTAGCTGCACTGCATATTTATAAGCCTAACAACATGCTAGAATTATACTGCTATATATAAGGGTACATAATTTGCGAGCACATTTATACATTGATCTTGGATCTTTTCCTTCATCATGTCTATGAGTCATGGATTTTTTACCCTTGAAAAAAAGTGTACGCATAATGGTCTCTTGATGAAGAATTTGTGACTAGCCATAGGTAGAAAGAACAACCTTACGAATTCCATTTTCTTTTATGATGAATCCTTGAAGCTTGAAGATTTGTGTATTCGTCCTTACATAGCCAAGAATTAATTTGTGTCTTGTAGTTATTTAGTTTGTTAAAAAAAAAGGTGTTTAACAGGTTGAATGAATCTTGCATATATATATATATATATGTGTGTGTGTGTGTGTGTGTGTGTGTGTGTGTGTGTGTGTGTGTGTGTGTGTGTGTGTGATCAACATATCCAATCAACTAAAATAATAATTAATTAGCTGGTTTCACTTTCTTCTGTGAAATCAATTGATTGATAGTTGCTTTAACCAATTTAATCTGTTAGTCAGGATAACATATATGTTCTCTTTTTGTCTTTGAGATATCTGACTTTTGAAACTAAGAAAAAAATGCTTTGACAAAAATCATTCAACACACTTTCTCAAAAAGAATCAAAGGTGCTGCAATCTGAGTAGTTCTGCATGAAGTCTTGAAGTTATGATTGTCTTGATCTTGATCTTGGAAGAAGATTTTTTGTTAGCTAAGGAGAGCTAATCATCCAGGTTTTGTCATTCCTATATTTGTTGTCTTTTTTAGTGTTTCTAGTTTGATTCTAGGTCGTGTTGTGTGTTCTTCTTGTGTGCGAGTCAAAAAGTTTGTGTTTAGGCGTATTTTCTTCAAGAAATTGTTTGTAAAGGATGTTGAAATTTCTTGTGATAATGGAAAGTCAAGCTCGGGTATTGTTTTGGCTAATTGGATGTAGCTCCTTGTGAGTTAACCAATATAAAAACTCTTAGTGCACTGATTTTACCGTTTTTGCAAGAAAGTTGATAAATGGTATCTTTGTTAGTAAATTCATTGTGATATAGTCTTCAATAAACTAATATGATTGTTTGATAACATCTTATTGGATCTTTGATAACAAAGTACTTATATATTTAAAAAATTTGATGTGTGATACATAATCATATATTTTGCCGGATTTTCATCCTGTTAATTGTTCATTTTAATCAGTTAAAATGTATGATTCAGTAGTGTTGAATGATTAAATCTCTTGGTCAATTTGATTTAAGCGAAAATTTCTCGTAAGTTCTAATTAAGCATTGGTTTTAACAAGTCCAATTCAACGCCATCCCCCCTTTCTTGGCCTTGAACTCTGTTTCATGTTTACACAATACACATTAGACAACATTGTCCACACTAATTAGATGGGAATAACAAACATTATTACACAAGTCATTCCATATGTTGATTAGATGAGTATAACATAAATTATTAGACAAATCTAGGAATGCAATGATTAAATGAGTAAAGCGAAAAAAATTGACGAGTTTGCCGATGTATTGATTAGACAAGTCTAGTAATACACATTAGACAAGTAATTCATATATTGATTAAACGACTTTAGTAATATAAATTAGTCAAGTTTTTCCATACACAAATTAGATGAGTTTTTTAATACATTAATGACAAGTTTGTTCATTCACTGATTAGATGAATCTTGCGATATATATTAGACCAATTTGTTCATACACTAATAAGACGGGTCTAGCAATACACATTAAACGAGTTTGTTTGTACACTTATTAGACAAGTATAGCAAAAAAACATTAGATATGAGTAATTTCATATATTTATTAGATGAGTCTAAGAATACACATTAGGCGAATATGTATATACACTAATCAAATAAGTCTTGCAACACATTGTTGAAGGTATCGAGAAACAAAGACATTGTTCAAAACACCGAAGGTTATTATGAAGTCAAGAGCCAGTAGAAAGGTGTTTTGAAAATTTGATCGAAGTTTAGCAGATGTTAAGTCTTATAAAATGGTGAGATCGAAGAAGTCGAAGTGAATGATACCATAAAATAGGCATGTAACTCGTTATAAGTCGGTTATTTACCCCTTGTTAGATTGTGGAAAGAGATAGAAGTCAGCTATTGTTGACTTCTAGTTAAGGATGTAACTTATCTAGCAAGTGCACTTATTCGATTGTTGCACAATAAGGTCGTATCCACAACACTACAAGAAAAAACAAAATTTTCCATGGTTAAAGTTCGTGGAAAACACTTAAATTCTGTAAGTAATAGTAATTTTTCCATGAACTTTCCACGAACCAAAACATGGGGGCAATATATTCGTAGGTAACATTTCCCATGAATTTTTATTTTCTATGGGTAATTTTAGATGGACTATTTTCATGGAAAAAGTTGTCATCTTAATGGGTAATTTTCCATGGATTTTGCTGTAGAAAATATCATAACTTTTTCCACATATATTTTCCAAGATTTTGCTAATAAAATCATATACCCATTTCCCATAAAACAATCCATGAGAAATATACAATTTTCTTTTAAAAATTAAATAATTAAATATTAATTTACTATATATTGTCGCCAAATTATGCATTAAATTTTCTTTTTTCAATTCAAATTATTTTATACATTTTTCAAAATTATAAAAAACGTGTATATATTACATTTAAAAATTTTAAGAATATAATTTAAAATATAAATTTTTTAAATATTTAGCAAATGATTAAAAAAAAACATGCTCTATTCATAATTAACAATTTTAATAAATTTAGTCAAGTTGTCATTGTAATAAATATAATAATAAGAATTGAAATCGGAACTTAACTAAAAATAAAATTACACTATTTTGAAAAAGTATTTAGCAATTGAGACTATCTTAGGAACTTGATACACAAATAAATATTACAAATATTCAAATTTTAACAAATTATAAAATAAATATTCCATAAATATTTCAAAACAAAGTCTAGCATATAACAAAAGCATGTTGTGAGAAGCTATTAATAAAAAATATCTAAACCACATAATGATTTTTGGTTAAGTTAAATTTAAGAAAAAAGAAAAATAAATGTAAGCAATTATACACACACCAAACCTATATAAGATGTGTTTGGGATATAAAATATTTTTAGCCTTTAGTCCTTTGTCTAAGTTTAAGCTTTCATGAAATTTGACACCCTTAAATTCCACAATGTACATTTGGTCTTATATAACATCTAACTGTTGTATTAAATTCCACAATGGTCATCAAGTCTAGAGAAATAATTAAACTTAAATTATATATTAGGTTATTAAGAGTTGTTAGCAGTTATAATTTAGGCTTAAATAGTCATTTGGTCCTAGTTTTGGTTAAGTTTTTTCAATTTGGTCCTACTTTAGGATTTTTGTTCAATTTTGTCCTAAATTTTGAAAATATCGTTCAATTAAGTCCTTCTACTTAACACTGTTAAAATCAAGAACAGAACAGTGTACACGTTGGACTGTTCCACTAACGTGGTGCATTGTATAGTGACGTGGCCATTAATCTATTGTGACTTGTACTGTGTTGTTTAATTGAAATTGAAATAGGTTTACAAATGGGAGGAAATTGGGATGAAGGTTCATTATTGGGAGAAAATTTGATTAGGGTTCACTGCTAGGACGAAATTGGATTGAAAGGTTTGATTATGTGCACCACCAAGCTATGATTAAAAAAAAAGATGATAATATCATATACAAGTTAAGATGGTGAAAGCAAATGAAGGGTAAAAATGGATGCATCACTGCCAAAAAGCAAAAAGAATAAGAGAGAGCCCTCTTGCAACAATCATCATGTTCACCTAATGGACCTCATTTTTCATTGCAGATAGCAGGGATAATTACGATGGGAAGATTACCCATGTTTCCTTATCAAAGATGCACCATTGAAATGAGAACCTTTTTTGGAATTATTATACCCAACAACGAACCTTAATCAAATTTTCTCTCAACAACGAATCCTAATCCCAATTTCCTCCCATTCATAAACCTATTTTGATTTCAATTAAACAGCACAGTACAAGTCATAGTAGATTAATGGTCACATCATTGTACAATGCACCACGTCAATGGAACAGTCTAACGTGTACATTGTTCTATTATCAATTTTAACGCTATTAAGTAAAAGGACTTAATTGAACGGTATTTTTGAAATTTAGGACTAAATTGAACAAAAAACCTATAGTAGGACCAAATTGAACAAAAATTTACCAAAACTAGGACCAAATGACTATTTAAGCCTATAATGAATTAGGGATTTTGTTTGATAAAATAATAATCTATAGTCTACTTTAAGTTTGCAATGAAACAATAGCAAAGATTTAGTTTTACACTTTGAAAAAAAGTGTGAAAGCTTGGTAAAGATAATTGATGTTGATTTAAGGTGTTGGGATTGAACGTGGTTTCTTTCACTCAATTGCACTATCGTTAATTTGAGTTATGTTCTTTATTTTTAGTGTTCTTGGAAGTACTCTTAATTGTAATTCTAATCTCATTCCATTAGTTTTAGAACATAAGGGTGTCAAACGTTTATAGCAAGTACATGAAGTAGATTTCCTCCTTCCATGGCTTACTAAAGATGTTCTAATAGAAGCCTAAGATCTCTATGGAGTTTCTCTCTCTAAAATGATCTACATGATCAGCCTAAAAATAATAGAGGCATGCTCTCTTTTTATAGAAATTATAAGTGTTGCTCTAACTCCTATCTAGGTTGATCAGCCATGAGGTTTCTTCCATAGGTAGGTTTACTTCCAAGCTTGGGTAGTCAACTTGGTGATCAATAATGGAGCTTTCCTCCTCAAATGTGTTTTCTCTTAAAGCTTAGCTACCATTCTTGAGCTTAAGGTTTTCTTGCAATGAAGGTTTCTTCATATGTAGCTCAGCGCCAATATCGTTGCTCAATCGCGGGCTCATATTTTGAATCTTCACAATTCATCTCTTATGGTTAAGCTGCAACTTTGAGGCTTAGCACCAACTTCTTAATTCCTTCATTTTTCCTGCAAAAAATAGCACAAATATATGTTAAATTCCACTTTTTCACTCATTATGTATCTTAATGCAAAAGGGGTTATTTTATTGATACAAAGATATGTAGAATGAATCTTAATTGTTCAAGACATTGGCATTTAACTGGTAGTTATCTAGGGAAGTTGTTTTAGGACAGTTATAGGTGATTTGACATGTAACTTATTTAACTTTTGAATTTACTATATGTAATTATCAAGGGGGGTTAGAAAATATAAATAGCTTGATTATGCATGTTATAAGTGTGACAAATTGGGGAATCACAAACAGGAAAATGTCTAATTTAGTGTTGGTTTGTTGCAATTTGGGTCACCACTTTCATTGATTAACTCTACATGTTCCTTTACTTTCCTTGATAATTTAGTTTATGCAAATTATTTTTGTGTTCTTTACATTTCATTGCATCTTTGTGTAATTCGTTTGTCGTTGCCACCACACATGTCATTTCTTGATTCACGTCGTAAGACCCAAGAAAATAATTAAAATTGCAAGAAAGGTGGATTAGACGAGGGGGATATTATTTAAAATTGATAAATAATAATTTGTATAAAAATGAAGTGTAGCACAATTTGTTAGAGCCTTGTTATGGGGTGGAGGCATGTGTTTGATCCCTTATGTGTGCAATTGGTATGATTTATATGTTATATTTATTTATTTTGGATGAATGAATTGTGTGCTTAATATTTTAGAAGGGGAAGAGTAAAAGGTACAAAATATTTTTTAAATTGCTCAGAGTGATATAGGTCAACGTGAGTTTTAGAGAGAGAGTGATAAAAAGTTTTGTTAAGGAAAGAAGAGCAAAGAAGGAAGAGATTTTATTTTCTGTTGCAAGAAGAGAACTCGTGGTTAGGAAATTCTAGGCAAGGGGAGTTATCATCTTTTATGTGTTTTCTTTGGTTTGGTTGGGTAGAATATGATTTGTCTATGATCTTCTTGTTGGTATGATGCTAATATTTCAAATTGGGTTTGGGCAGAATTTCTATCTTCTAGGTTGTTCACGTTGGTAAGATGAAATTTTAGTTTGTGGTTGGGCAACACTTTCATATTCCTATGTTGAAATGATGAGATGTTCATGGTCTTGGGGTATAAATTGTATGAAGAGAATCTTTAATTGTTGTTATGAATTTTTGGTAGGGCATTGGATAATTATTTTTGTTTTGGACAACAAAGAAATGCGTTGGGAAATTGTTTATGGAAAAAATTTGCTTATGAAAGGTAAGTTCATTGATTCTTGTTCATGGTCATGTGTGAAGTTGGTTGTGGTGATGATTTTTGGTATGTGGCAGTTGTGATATTGTTTGGTGCTTTAGGACTTGATTTGATGTTGTGAAATGAGGTTGAGGTTGAATGGTTGTGAAATTATGTGCAAACTGATAAGTGCAAATTTTTATTATGGTGCAATGTGAGTATAGGCAGTGAAAAGTGAGTAAGTTTTATTAAATGTCATGAATTAAGTAAGTGATGTTTTTCTATTCAAAAATTGGATTAAGTGGTTGAGTGATTTCGTTGTGGAAATGTGTGATGTACAAAATGAACGATTGAAAATGTAAGAATTGAAATCCTTATGAATGGTCAACTGTAGATTAGTGTGGTAAGTGTTAGTGGTGTTTTCCAAGGTTGGGTGCCTTATAATTCATAAATATATGCTTTTTCACGATGTTTTTCGTATCTTAAAAGTGAGTGGTCATTGGGTGAGAGAATTTACAAGGCTTGGGGCGCTAAGCATCAGCTTCTTAGCATTGAGCAGCAAGATTTACGAGTTTTTGACGTTTGGCGCTAGCCTTTTAGAGCTGGGCGGTGAACATTGCGAGGCAAATGACGTTAAGCGTTAGGTTGCCTGTTTCGGGTGTTTTGCTTGATTTGAATGGGATTACAGGTTTTAGGGTGATGATACATGTATGGTATGGTATATTGTGACATTCCATGATGAATTTGTATGATGGGTTGATATATAGTTTTTCATATGGTGATGAGATATTATATGCATGTATGTATGTATCTGATGGTGGTTATTTCTTCTCTCGTAATCGTAATACCATGTCGGTTCTTTTACTAGAGAGCTTTGGTGAGTTAGGTAAAAGAATTTCTTTCGACCGTAAGGTTTGACATGAGCTTAGTAAGTGTGCTTTGACCGAAGGCTTTGGCGAGCAGGTAGAGTTTTTGCTTGTAAGTTTTATGAAAAGTAGGGGGAAAGGCCTTTCCAAGAGGCGTTGGTGCATAAGAAAGATCACTGGTGGTTATGAGAGAATGACATACTCGATGGTTATTACTTGGTGGCAATAAGACTTGTTTATTCTCCATGTATGATTTTGGAACATGAAATGGGTTTGCTTGGCTTTGACAGTCTGGGTGAGTATATAGTTTGATAAATGTTGTTCTATGGAAGTTTTCTTTTGTTAGCTCACCCTTGCTTTTGTTGGTTTTTGTTGTTTTTGTGTGTGTGATGATCGTATAACTTGTGTTATATGGGAGCATATGTTGATTCAAATGTTGTTGGTGATGCATAGGTGCAAGGAGACATGCTGGAGAAAACTTGGGGAGTTTTGGAAAGCTTTTGCAAAAGATTTTGGATTTCTTTTATAATGGTCTTTTCTTCAAAATTGTATGGCTTAAAGTATTGTAATGGAAATCTTTATGGTTGTTTTGAATATTGTGTAAAGTTTTTATTTGAATGAACTTTGATAGGTATTTATGAAATAAAAGTTTTGAGAATTTTCTGTTTATTAAGATGGTATTAGAGAATTTTGTTTGGTTTTAAAATGTACAAGTGATGTCGTGAAAGAGGTGTTACATTCACCATCTTAAATTTATACTTTATCCATTATACCTTTGTTCTCGTCTCTATTGTTAAGTAGAAAACAGAACAAAAAGGAGGATTGTGTTAGTGGAGCATGAACAATGTTCTAATTAAAATTCAAGTGAAAAAGAGATTGAACTCATGGAATTTTTAAGTGGGATTAATTCACAAAATATATGATGTCTACATCAAATTGATCTTATCTGTAGATGTTTAAAGCAAAACACCATAATTAGATTGAAAAACAATTGTTATTATTTATATTTTTATACATATATGAACTAACCTATTAATCATTTTTCACGTTAATTCTATTTAAAATTTAATTATAAACTTAAACTTGTTTATTATTTCTTTCTAATCTTCTAAAATTTTTTTAATAAACCCTCAAACAAACATTAACTCATTCGTAGATACAAGTTTAAAATGTAGACACAAATTTAAAACTAACAATATATAAAATAAAAAAGAGAGAACAAAGAAAAAGGAAATAAACACATTATAAACCATTTGAAGTATGAAAAGAAAGACAAAAGATAGATATGTTTAAATAAAAATATCATTATCATGGTAATTAATGAATAAAATACAAAGAACGAAAAAAACAATAATATATTAGTTCAAAATTAAAATATATATATATATATATATATAATGTAAGTAATATTTGGAGAAAAAAATAACATTATAAAATAATTATATATATATATATATATAATAAATTTGTTTATTTTTTATAATAAATATATCATTCTTTTATGAAAATTAAATAATAGTTCATCCCACTGTATAAAAGCATCTGTATAAAAGCACCACCATTGAAAAAGTTCATCCCACTGTCATCTTCGATCACATAAATTCTCTCCACGAGACTTCAACCAAAGAATCTCTCATGGTGGCCGACGAAGCTTCATCGTAAGTCTTCACTCTCCTCACCACTCACCAACTCTTCAAAATCAACAATAACTTCAAAAATTTCCACCTAAAACCAAAGTCGCGCTAATTTATTAAACTTTTCTCGTTAATAATTTCAAATGATGTGTCAGATTCGAGACGAGCGAGATGCTCGCCACGTTCCTGGCTTCAACGCCGCTGTTGTCGGAGTCGTGGAGGCTGTGCACCGCCGCGGCCGCCTTCGCGCCGCGGAGTTTCGTCACAGAGCAAGGTGCCGGCGGCGTGGTGTACGTCGCTTTCCCCGGCATAGAAATGGTGGCGGCGGACTCTAGCTGGAGAACCTTGGTGCCGTTGGTTAGCATAGGTGATGTAACACTCTTCTCCGCTCGTCGCGACAAGGATGACGATGATCCTGTGATGGTGCATGCCGGGATGCTGAATCTCTTATCCACCTCTTTCGATCCATTTCAAAATCAGGTTTCATAATTCTCAATTCTCATTAAAGAATTCGTAATTTTCACAATATTAGGTTAAAATTTAACGCTAATGCATAATTAGGTTTATACTAAATCATGAAAATATCGATTATACATTGACAGTGTAATTATACAATATAAAATTATTTTCTCTAACAGTACTATTTGATGGCCTAAAAATTGAAGTGTTGGAGATGATTTTTCTTTCCAGATAAAACGCAGTATGTTCGTCGTTTTGTTAGTGTCTTTGGCATCGTTTTGTCTCTTATATACTTGCAAACTTTGTTCTTGTAATAACACTGTAGCTTGTATGTTAAAAGAACCTATGAGCTATGAAGTTAAACTAAATACTCTAGTAAGAGAAACTCAACTGAAATGAATATATATATATATATATATATATATATATACTACCGAGAGCTTTTTATTTAAAAAAGAAAATAATTTTTTAACATTTAAATTTTTATGACAACTTTCTGGTATAATTTAAGGTGTTATTTTTCAAGTAACTTTTTATTTTTTTATATTTTAAAATTACTTTTTATTTTTTTATATTTTAAAATTATTTAAAAGATGTCACCACTTTATATTATAAAAAAATATTCAAAATATAATTATTATTTTTTTAAACTATTCCACTTATCTAACCGCACTTGGTGTTCAGGATTTTTTTTTCAAGAAAGGAATTTGTTTTGTATTTATTAGTTAAAACATACTTTTGGGAGAGTTTAATTACTATAGCTAAACAGGTAATAAATTATTCACTCGATCACTTTAATTTTCGTCATTCTAAAAGTTTTAGTTTTTTTATTGTACACATACAAAAGAAAGGCTAAGTTTTAATGTCTGTGTGGACATTAAATAAAAACTTTCAGACACTATAAATTACAACAAATTTTTATCTATAAAAAATTACGTAAGAACCTGAATATCTTTCTTCGCTGTACAATATTATTTCCTTAATAATATTCCTGTGCTCAATTTTTTTCTTTGTTTCTTTTTCATCTTTCATCTTCATTCATTTTATATGTTAAAAATAATAGTATTTATCCAGTATTTTTCTTTGGAGAAGTTGTATATATACATTTTCTATGGTACCACTTTATTTTTTATAGGATATATACACTATATTTTCTTTTATCCAATTCTTTCTCATCTATATGATGAGTGTTATACCAGTACTTTTCTCTCAATTCTGAAAGAAGGGATTGTTCACAGAAAACAAAGAAAGTTGAAATGAAAATAAAGAAAGTTAGTATCCTGCATTTTTTTTTTCATCTTACTTTCATTGTATCATATTTTCTTTTCTTCAGCTCTTTCTTCTTTATACTCTAATAATGGAGGATTAAATAAACATTTTTCAAAAGAAAGGCCTTAAAGTGACATGATAAACATCCCTCTCATCTCCCTTTCACATCAATCCAATGTACTTTTCTCCATTTTCCTGGGGTGGTAGTTAAGCTGAGAAAATAAAAGCAAAGAAGAATGATACACTTTTCTTACAAGTGAGCAAAGAAGAATAATACATGGAATATTCGAAAATTTAACAAATTTCCACACTCCATGTCTATAATCAAATTATATTGAAGAACCCTAATATCTATATTATTTTTTGTTCTTATACTAAAAAAACACATTACTTTTTAAGAAATTGGGAAGTCATTCAGTTCGTAAACATGAGGATGATTATTGAATCGAAATTCTTAATCTATTTTGAATTATCAATCGAATCTTATTTATATAATCTAAAAAAACTAAATAAACAATTTTTTTAAACAATTACTAACTTATATAAAAGAAATACAAAATAATTAAAATTGTATACTAATTTGAATATTTTCTTTTAAATAAAAATTAATTTATATAAAATATGTAGTAAAAATAAAAAAATGTAAGAATAATGATAAACGTACTAATTTAAATAACATTGAAAAACTTTAACAAAATAAATAAAATAATTTAAGTTAAATAATTACTAATTATTTGTAAAAAAATAAACAAATATAATGACACTTATATATTAATTTAAACAATAAATATTTTTATGAGAAATAATTTTATATTTTTATAAAATAAAAATAAAAAATAACATAAAATATTATTGTCACTACGAGCAAGATGACATCATGAAAGTAAAATGGTATCATTAGATCGGTTAGTGCAAGAAAAGAAAAAGGGAAAAAGCATTTCACATTTTAGTTTAAAACATTATTCACTATTCCTTTCTGTGGGATCATCTATTCTCCTTCTTGGTGTTAATTTTCTCCGACTCCTTTTTTTTCCTTTTTTTTCTCTTCATTCTTTTAATTATATGATGTCATCTTCTTCAATGTCTATCTTCTCTGCAGTTCATCTTCTTTGTGATGTTTTTTTTTCCTTCGTCGTCTCAAGTCAATCCTGACAGAACTAAATTACAAAATCACAAATTTCGCAGTTCAAATCATGTGATTCTTAATACTACATTGAACCTGAGTTGGATGATATATTTTTTTATGAAATTGTACAAATAGCACTAACCATTTTGCTTCTCAATTATCATTGTCATAAATATTTTAGACACCACAACTATGTGTCATTAAACTTTTTTAATGAGTTGATATTTTTTTGGCTCTTCAAAGAGTATATATACATCTTTTCATATAAAACCTAAAAGTTCATTCAACCCTTAGCCACAATAATGAGTGTCACCAATTATCCTTTTGCAATAAATCGAAATCAATCAAGTTTGTTTGTGAGAAAGAAGAAAGACTTTAAATTGGAGTCTAGTCTTCAGTCCGAAAATGTTTGCCCTTTCACGTCGTTTAGCATTATGCACCATGTGTGACTCGGTGTTTTATTAGAGAAATTCTTGATTTTCCTGTGCATTTCTTAACTCTATATAAATTAGGGTACAAAAAGCAAAGACCATTGTTGGCCTGTGAAGTGTTGTTTCGTACCAATCAAAATGGGTCCCCTTAAAAATCTCTCGCATATTCCAAATTGAAATTGGAGACCCACTTTTATGAAACAATTATTGGCCTCAGCCAGCCACCAAACAGATAATGCTACTGAGTATTGAGTCTCAACGAAGACTATAAGTGGAAGATATTTAAAGTCAACAATGGAAATTATACACATTCCATTATTCTTATTTTATATCTTCCTCATCATTATATAATGTGTCTATAACCACTATTGGCGAAAACAGGAAAAAAAAATAATCTGTTAATTTATTGCCCATCATAAAATAATTACAGTTTCAAGAAGATTTTTTTTTTTGTTCATTGTTTTTTAATTTTATCTTTTAGATAATTTTATTTTAAATTAAAATAATTATTTTATTAATTTTAGTTTTTAAATAATTGTTTTTATTTTAAATTTGACTATTTTTTATTTGAATTTTTTTAATTTAACCATTTTTTTAATTATAAAACTATAAGATAAATAAAAACTATATATCATAAAATTATAAAAATTATTTATATTTAATTTTATAATTATAATAATATTAATAATAATAATTTTGTTATTTGTTATTATCAAGTGAACGCGTGCACCTATTTTCACTAGTATTAATAAATATATCATTTATTAAAACAATTTTCTCTTCATAATCTATAATTATCATTTTTATTGGCTCAAAATACAAGTATTAATTAAAAATAAAAATACATATATTTTACTTAAAACTGAAACAGTCAATTATTTAAAAATAAATATATCATATAACAAAAATATATTTTTATTTTCAACTTTTAGCAAATAATGCTTAAATTTTGTTTTATCAAAGTTTTTGTTTTTCAACCTACAGTTTTTCTACATTAATTTTGTTATAGAGATTTAAATGTCAATCTAAATCTCATATTTAATAAATAAAAAATAAAAATTAAACAATGTCATAATCTCATATTTAATAAATAAAAAATAAAAATTAAACAATGTCATAATTTATTGTGTTAAAGTTTTGAGACAGGATTAATATTTCATTATCGAATCTTCTTAATAAAACCTTTCAAAATATCCATCAAGAATCATGTTGAATCTAAACTCATCTCCAAACATCCATCAAATATATTATTCTCACAATAATTTAGAACTTGTATATATGTACATAAAATAACAATAGTATTGAATACAAAAATAATTAATATTTTGGTGAACTGAAAAGTATTCATTTAATAATGATTAAAAAATAATAATACGACTTCCTCAATTATGTTGTACCATATGAATTAATTAAGTTTTTTTAAAATCAAAGTTACTGAAATCCTATTGAAGAATAGCGATGTTAAATTGCCTTAATTATTAATTGAAAAATATGATAATAAAGAAAATTGATAATGTTACTTTAACAATTAATTTTGCTTCATACAATATATTGAATGATAATTTTCCAATGCAACTATAATCATTTTAATAATTTTTTTATTAAATTAGTAGAATCTTTTATCATAAATTTTCTTCAAGTCTATATTGCAGATATAGATTAAAAACTAAATCCATAACCGTTAAGAATAGAAAAACCCAAAGAGAGTCTTAATTCAATTTGCTTATATTATATATATATATATATATATATATATATATATATATATATATATATATATATATATATATATATATATTACATGTATCTTTTAAATTAATTAAATTTAACATATTCTAATTCAAATAAAATAGTAAATGAAAATACACATGAAGAATCTTAAATAAAAAAAGCTTAAGAAGTAAATATTATTTGATTTCAAGTTTTTAATTAAAAATTATCATAACTTAAATAATTTAGTTATTATAATTAATTTTTATTGTTAATAACAAAAAAAAGGAATGAGTAACTATTTATAACAATATATAAAGAGGATTTCATTTTTTGTGTCTACATTTCAAAATACCAATTTTATCCTTTAAAATATAATTATTTATTAAATTTTTGAGAATTGATCGTTACTTTTACAATTTTTTTTAAAAAATCGTCTATCTCTGCTCCTTCTCTTTTTTTCTATTTATCAACAATTATTCTTTCATTTTTTTATGTATTCACTTTATTTTTAATAAAATATAATTTTATTTTATATATTAACTTAATAATATTACATTATCATTGTAACGTCCCATTTAATTTAAAAACATAATTAAAAGAAACGTCACACATAAGATAGTAAAATCACGCAGTCCTGGAGTTCCCAACATCACCCCTACAAAACCAGGCACACCACGATGCCAACAAAGCAGGATAACAGTTTGACTGAGAGGTTACAATCCAAAAACAACGAATACAGGGCCATAGCCCTAAAGAAGACATGAAGAAGAGAAGTGAAAGATCCAGCCCAACTGGCTAAGCGGTGGAATCATCATTCCCTTGTTGATCACGCGAATTTCGCCCATCTGCTCCCATCAACCACGTCGATGATCATCGCAAGAAAGAACAGCCACATACATCACAACCATGCAACAAAACGGGTAAGCTAGAGCCAACAACATATGTATCATAAAGTCAAAAGCATTTTCATCATCTCACATCCAAATGATCAACCAAACATGTTATGACTCTCAATCAATACACTACGACTCGACTCGACTCATCCGGATACGTATAACTTGGTCGGATTCAGCGGATGCTTGCACTTGTGGTGGATACCTCTGCTCGACCCTGAGCTGCTCGCCCCCGAGCTATATGTTACAAGTGTTACGATGAATCAAATCTCCCTCACCACAAGGTTAGCCCTTAATGAATTTCAGGCCTCCTGCAACTCTCATCACAGGGATCAATCCGCTCTAAGTGAGACTAACTGGTCCCTTAGAGTGTCAGGATGCAGTCCTTACCTTGAATCCTTACCTAGTTATACAGATGGGGCACCACCATGGGCACCCACTAATAGGGGCCATGGAATTACGTCCCGACCACTGAAGCGCAACCCTGAAAGTCTCACCTAGAGACCTCAAGGTATTATGCACTGACACGGACCAGCATACATATACAACCAGGGATTTATACATACATTGTACACAAGGTTTCAACCCAAAACCCATAACAAAACTCCATTGCTCATATGTTGAATCATTACCGACTTGTTATTCTCGATCAGGAGTAAGGTGTTTCTCCTCATGCCAACCATACCAAAGCTTTACCAACCACCAAGATTCATTATTGCTCATACCAAGTTTGTGACCCCACACACACATATGTAACCAACTCATCATATACAAGTCATGTAGAGATCATGCCAACTTTCATGCCAACCCATCATTTGTAATCCAGGAATCATACCACATATACCTCATACTCCATTATATACATATCACTCATCATGCATTCATACCTAACCAAAATAGACCATTCAAGGATAAACAAATATTCAATCACAGTACTGTCTCGCCCAGCACCTCGCTCAGGCTGAGGGATCTCACTCAGGCGAGACAGTCTCGCTTAGGCGAGCCTCCCCCTCGCCTAGGCGAGAGAGCACAAAAACAAGGGCAGGAGCAACGCGGGATCTCGCTTAAGCGAGATCCCTCTCGCCTGGGCGAGTTGCCTGCTCGCTCAAAAGTTGAGCGAGTCGCCTGGGCGACCTTTCGTGCAAAGAAACCTGGGCGAGCTCCCTGTTTCATCTCGCCTAGGCGAGATGGACTCGCTTGGGCAAAATTAACAGGTCTCGCCACTGTTCTTCACTACAACAGCCATGTTTTCCGACCCAACAACACATGCAAGGTACTTTCACACCTCAAAACGACATATCCAACCATACAATCAACAAACAACGCATAAACAGTTCTAAAAAAAAAGACTCGAAACTAGAACCCTAACTTCCCGTACCTGGAAAAGGCTAACAGTTGGGTTTTTGGGCGCGAACAAGGACCACAGCAGCTCCTAGAGCCCGATTCGCAACTGGAACAGTGGATGAAACGAGATTATAAAAGAGTCCCCACTGTTACTGTGAAAGCTATACGAAACAGAGGCGGTAAGGGTTAAAGGTACTTACGTGAGCAGAACAATGGCCAAGCCAAGCGTGAATCTGAAGAACGTCGGGACCCTAGCAGAAGTGAAAGGCGGTTGCGGCTCTAAGACAAGGACAACAGCTTTTCTGAAATGGTAAAGAATACTAGGTTTAGGGCAGACCTAAAGACTATATATGTTGGGCCGGCCTTAGGCCCACTTACAAGGGCAGCCCACTAACTTTAGGGCAGAAAAGCTAAAAGATTTTTAATGGGCCTTACAATCATCACCTACTAATATAATATTACACATATTTAAAAAGTGTGTACACACATACGCGACAGCGTCTATGTATACACTAGTATTTCATAGAGAACTTATTGAATGGTTTTTCTTAAATGATAATTATAAACAAGGTTGTTAAATAATATTTACATGCTCAAAATTAATATATATATATATATATATATATATATATATATATATATATATATATATATATAACTTAATAAATGATGATGTTATGTTACCACTAGTTTTTTGATCGTGATCATTATAGTTTCATTTCTTGCTTTACAAAGAATTTAAGCACTCTACCCTTTAACTTGAAGAAACCTGTTTCATTTTGACAATTCCTGTATCAAAATCACTTTAATCATCAATTTAATGATCCATGTTACAATATTCTTAAAACAGTGTTTTTTGTTACTGTTCCTTTTATTACACTCTTGATTCCTAATTTACTCTTACCTTTCAGATGTTGGCACTCATGGAAGATTCCAACACCAAAACAATTGTCATAACTGGCCACTCCATTGGAGGAGCCACTGCCTCTCTGTGCGCTCTTTGGCTATTGTCTTACCTCCACAACATTTCTTGCTCTTCATCTGTGTCAGTCTTATGCATCACTTTTGGTTCACCAATGCTAGGGAATGCCTCTTTCTCCCGTGCCATTCTCAAAGAAAGATGGGGTGGAAATTTCTGTCATGTGGTCTCAAAGCATGATATAATGCCAAGGTTGCTCTTTGCACCCATAACCTCTTACACTGCTCAGCTAAACCTCCTGCTTCAGTTTTGGCGACTGTCCACAGCTGCTCCAGGCTTTGGGAAGCTTGCAGTTCCAGTTTCTGACCAACAGCAGGAGTTGTTCAACGTTGTAATGAGTTGCTTGGATGCAGCCACACAAGATGAAGAAGGGTTTGCAATTTTGTTTCACCCATTTGGGAGCTATCTTTTTGTTTCATCTGAAGGAGCCGTTTGTGTGGATAGTTCAACGGCTGTTATAAAAATGATGCATTTGATGTTTGCATCTGGTTCCCCAGATTGCAGCATTGAGGACCACCTGAAGTATGGAGACTATGTTCAGACATTGTCTTTGCAATTCTTGAACCATAAAATTTCCATGCATGGGAACATTCCTGATTCCAGTTATGAAGCGGGACTTGAATTGGCCGTTCAGTCTTCGGGTTTAGCAAACCAGGTAAACTTAATAAGATTTGATTAAATGATGGATAGAATAAATTAGTTCAAAATTTTTAAAAAGAACTAATTTCAATTTTTATCATGTGAAAAGCATAGTCTCAGTGAACAAATTACTTTCATTCTACTGTATTTAGGAATCGGCCAAGGAATGCCTTAAGCTGACAAGGAGAACGGGTCCTTCACCGACCATGAATGCTGCTATGTTACCGATCAAATTATCAAAGGTTGTCCCTTATAGGACTGAAATAGAATGGTACAAATCCTGGTGTGACCAGCAAGTGGATCAAATGGGATACTATGACTTGTTCAAGAGGAGAAGGAACACTTCCAAGAAAATGGCCATGAAAGTGAACATGAATCGTCATAAACTGGCCAGGTTCTGGAACGACGTCATTGAAATGTGGGAGAGGAACGAGCTGCCCCATGATTTGGCAGTGCGAGAAAAATGGGTGAATGCTTCCCATTTCTACAAACTCCTTGTTGAGCCTTTAGACATCGCAGAATATTATGGGAAGGGAACGAACACGACCAAGGGCCATTACATGCAGCATGGCAGAGAGAGGAGATACGAGGTTTTTGATCGGTGGTGGAAGGATGGAATTGCCGCCGCCGCCGCAGAAGAAAACAACGAGAGGCGAAGCAAGTTTGCAAGTTTGACCCAAGATTCGTGCTTTTGGGCGAGGGTGGAGGAAGCAAGGGACTGGTTGAATAGTGTTAGAAGCGAGAGTGACTCTAGCAAGTTGTCTGTGCTTTGGGATAACATTGAGAAATTTGAGAAGTATGCTGTGGAACTTATTAACAACAAGGAGGTTTCTGAAGATGTTTTGGCTAAGAACTCAAGTTACAGCACATGGGTGGAAGATTTGAAAGGATTGAGGGAACTCAGAGCAAAGGTGAAGAGGTTCCCACACAACTTTAACCCGTTTCTCGATGGGGAAGTAATTCCTTAGAATCTTTAAATGAAACCAAGAAATAAGCTTAACTTCCTAGTATGCCTATGAACCACCACTAGTTTGCAAAATAATTAGAGTGCTTATGGCTTGCTTGAATCACTATTTTACTTAAATGCCTCGCATGAATGTTTGGTAGATGTTTTTGTTAAAAAATTTGAAATTAATTTTTTTGTTTTTTTTTTAACTTTGAATCGGTTTCGATATGTGAAAATTAATGCAATTTGTTATTGATTTGTGAAAAATTGAAAAATAATTCAATTCTTTCCGTTAAATTTTTTTGAAACAAATCAAAGATTTCTGATATCAAAATTGAAGTTGTGGACAAAGATACTTTATTTTATTAGTATAATTAATATAATTTTAGTGTCAATTTGAATAAAAAATCCTTAATTGGTTTTAAGAAACTTAACATAAAGATTAAATTATATCAATTTTTCAAAAATCAAGATCAAATTACATTAGACTAAAAAATCTGAAAAATCAACTTACATTTTTAGAAAAAGAAAAAAGGTTAAGTATGTTTTTAGTCCCTGAATTTTGACCCAAAATTGGAATTCATTCTTGTCTTAAACTTCGATACATTTTGGTCCCTAAACTTTAGAAATAAATGAATATAATCTTTTTAACCCAATTATGTTTTTTTTTTTTACATGTCGAACGCTTTTTCATGTTAGTATTAAAGTTGTTTACACTGTTTGACATATTCTTGGTTCAATATCTACTGAGAAATGCGTTCGACACCTCAAAAAAGTTAACATAATTGAGTTAAAAGGACTATATTCATTCTTTTTTAAAGTTTAGGAACTAAAATGTATTGAAGTTTCAGACAGGGACTAATTCCAATTTTGAATCAAAGTTCAAAGACTAAAAACGTACTTAACCAAAAAAAAAATGACCAGTAATTAAATTTAAAAAAACAATTCAGTTGGATCTCTTGCTTTAATACTAGTTCTACTCAACCAAATATTTATAGTAAAAAAAAAATTCTACTTCATTGGATCTCTTTCTTACCATTTTGAACCGAATGATGAACTTTTTTCAATTTTGAGTATACAATGGAGAAATCCAATCAACACAGCAGAATGAGATAAAGGGTATATTCTACTAATTATTCTGTCTTTAAACTTCTACAAGTTACACTTTACCATTTTGAATATCAATATTCCTAACTGGCCCCTTGAACCATTTCCTAGCATCTAAAAGCCACCAAAGCATTATTAGACCCAAACCCACCCCCAAAGCAACTGGTGCATAGTTGAAAGTATCCCAAGCAATTGGGTACAGAGTTGGCAAAAGGAATACAGAACACGTGTAACAAATCCATAGAAATGCCACCAGACAAACAGGTCTTCTTGCTTTGCCTAAATAAAATGGTCCAGGCTTAAAGTTTTCTTCAGACATCACAAGTCTTGCAAAGATAGGAACTGCATAACCACCAACCCATCCAATTGTGCATATTGATGTTATAGCAGTGAATACTACATTCACCTTCAAAATTGGGAGACCAAGAAGAATGCAGATTGCTGCACAGAGCCACACTGCGTTTGAAGGAACCTTGTGCTTTGGATGCAATTGTCTCCATAAGTGCGAAAAGGGAACTCCCTTGTCTCTTGACAAAGCATAAACCTGAAAGTTGTTTAAGACACCCAATAAAGTAAGGAATCAATATTGTTCTAAAAATTGGATAATCTAATACTTTCTTTTCTCAAAAGATCAATCTTGGCAAAATATTAGTGTACTTACCACTCTGGCAGCACTTGTAGTAATTGAAAGGCCACCAAAAAAGAAGGAACCCCAAATGACAAATAGTAGAATGATTGCTCCAGCAGAATTGTGATATCTTCCATGGAATGCATCATAGAGTATTTGTGCTGGAACGAATGCTCCAGCAGTTTCATTGTTTGGATCATAAAGGTACCCAAAATCCTGATTAAGGGTTGAGGAAGTGATGTTATTAAGTTATTGATTTTATAGTGTTTACTTAGATTTACATGAACTTACCTGAATGCTGAATGTAAGTGCCAAGATATATGCCCATCCAAATACTGAAATGATCCCAATACTACCTAGTATTGCAATAGGACCATTCTTGTCTGCACCTTTGGTTTCTTCAGTTAGATGTGCTGCAGCATCATAGCCATAGAGAGAATACTGGCTCACAAGAAATGATAGAATCGCAGCATACGGTGTGCTTGATATTCCTGTTGATTCAGGGGCTAATTCTAAGTGTGTGAATACAAATGAAGCAGATTTTGTACTTAGTGCTACCAGAGGTAACATTATCACTATCACCAATCCACCAATAACCTGACACACAATAAACGACTGTGTTACTTCCTAATACACCCAAAAACCTTAAGAGCATATTATGAACTTTATTTCAGAACATTCATTATAAAGAAATGAGCAATTGTTAGTTGTACAAGTACAACACATGCAAAGGACGTAAGAATAGTACCTGCCACCATATTGAAACTATATCAATCAATGCAATGACTTCCAAAGCAAAAGTGTTGAGTGCAGCCCATATAACAGTAAGGCCAATGTACATACATAAGAAGAGCCATTTTGGGGCAAAGTACCCTCCACCTTTGTTTGTGCCTGTTGAGAGTAGGATTATACTCTGCAAAGTTTGTGATCCTGCATATGCCTTTTCCAACCATTATGAGTTACAATCTATGAAGCCGAGACATAGACACACACGAAAAAACGTCTAAATGAAAAAAATTGTAAGACACAGACACGGATATATATATATATATATATTACGGTTGATAGTCTAAAAATTGATAATTAATATTTATATAAAAAAAAATTTACCATTCTAAAAAAACAAAATCTAGCAAAAGAAAAATAAAAGATGAAATTTAAAAATTTAGGTAAATCATAAGATACGTATACGGTTTTTATTATTAAAAGATGAGATATAAAGATATTCAAATAAATATGTTTGAAAATTATTTTGTTAAAATTTTTAATTTTAATTCTATATAATTTATTAAAATTTTTAGTTAAGATTATTTATGTATTTATCTTTATTTTTTTATATAAAATAATTTATTTAAATTTATTTAAAATACGGATATGTATAGTATATTAATTATATAATCATATAAATTAATGTAATAGAAATTAAATTATTTAAATACAAAAAATAAAAGATATCATAGATTAAAATTAATTATAATATAATATTTTATATACAAATAAAACAAATTAAAATTTCTTTAAATAAAATATTATATTAAGAATGGAAGAAAATGCAGATAAAGTAAAATTGTGATAACTGAAAAAATTTATTTGGGGATCAGTAAAATTAAAACGAATTTATTATATAAAAAAACTAAAGTATTAAATTAATAAGTTCGTGTCCGGTGCATCTCTGAAACGGAAAAGCGTGGCTCCGTGTCGGAGCTTCCTAAGTTACAATACAACATTGTCTCTGAAAATATTGACCAGAAATTTCACCAAAGTACCTGAGTTCCTATCCCAGCTATAAGCCCTATGGTCTCAAGCCAAGCGCAGCACCATGAAGAAAATGGTCCCCATTTTGGACCAGCTAAATGAGCAGCCCAAAAGTATAGAGAACCAGTAGTCTGTTAGGTTTTCAATAGGAAGTGAAAGTTAGTTCACTAAATTCATTCCATACTCATTTTTATTTGACACTTTTTTTTCATTACAAAGGAAAAAATTTTATGAGAAGAAACAAACCGGGAACGATGAGCATATCTCAGCCATTGCAATCCCAACGAACCAAGTGAAGAAAGAAACCACTATCCATCCCCATACAAGAGTTGCAGGGCCTGCATATTGAAGACTAGAACCATAGAGAGGTGTAATTCCAGTGAAAAGGGTCATTGTGGAAAATGATATGGCCAGAGTTTTGAACATAGTCTGCACCATAAAAAGAAAACCAAAACAGAGTTAATCAAAACTCAAGGTTTTTCATCAAACACAAGATGGCAAAAAACAGTAGTAAAATAAAATAGAATACAAACACCATTTCTCTTCTCAGTTCTTGCTTGTAACCAAGCTCGTTGAGCCTTTTCTCGGCTGAATCCATAGGTGTGTTTCCTGAAACTTCGCCAAAACTTCTTTCACTCCCCATAGAAACAGACTTCTATTGGGGAGTTCCAACTTCCAAAATCAGTAATACAAAAATAAATTAAAAAGAAAAAGAAAAAAATTAACAACAGAATTCAGAAACCTCATAAATATATCAGACGCAAAGAAGATATTTGACCAGTCTATTAGTTGAAAGATTCAAACTGAAGTTGCAAAATTTGAATGGTCTTTTGGGGCAAGTGACAAGTGCAGCCAATATGTTTATGAAAGAGAAACGATTTCACATTTACCAGTTTTTGTGTTGCTTTTACTTGTTGCTTGAAAAGTCAATGCATCAGTGTAATGCTTCTTATAATAGGCCAACTTGGCTGTCACTCTGACGCAGGGCACTTCAGAGTGACGAAAGGCATGGAAGAAAAAACTAAGGAGGAGAGGAAAGCATTGCTGCGGCATATAATTAGGTTAAAATAAAAGTTAAAACTTTTATACTGTTATCCATTATAATCCGATCCGTGTAAAACTAATCCATTAACAAAGATTCGGACGGACCCCATAATATGCTTTCAAATAGTCAAAGGCCTAAGGCCAACGTAATAATCGATTAGTTTCAAATAGTCAAACAATTGTGTTTCTTTTTGTCTGAGTTGTGTATTATATTATGCTACAATGATGAACTGGATTCATTTAATGCATTGAAGTTTGAAATACAATCTCTTGATTTGCATAATTGGACTTTGCCTTGTTGACATTTTCCAAGGGTAGTGGATACAGAAGGAATTATATAGAAAGAAACTGCTGAATTATAGAGGGGATCCAGAACATGTCCATTTCTCGTGTTCACATGTTACTTAAGAATCATAAACACGGATATCGACATGAATATGATATGATACAGACACAAACACAAAAAATACGATTAAACTGAAAAATATAGATACTGTAACACGATTCTCGTTATAGAGAAAGGTAGAATATATTTATAAAATAAATTTTTGTTAATAAAAAATATATAAATATTTGTAAATTCTTTTCGAAAAATTAAAGTCGATCATCCAATATATAAAAATTAAGAGAAATGACATTTGGTTGGTACCAAAATAGATACTGTGACTTTTTCAAAAAAAAAGGTACATAACAAAATGACATTTGGTTGGTACCAAAATAAAATATAAATATAAATATATATATATATATATATATATATATATATATATATATATATATATAACAAAAATTATGTCTTTTTATGTTTTTACTATAGAAATAACTATATATAATTGACAATGTGTGAATAGAAAAAAAAAAGTTAAATTTAGACAATGTCTGAACTTAGCTCTTATTCATTCTTATTACAAAACATAAATATACAGAGTTGTTCTATTTAAAACTTAAAAGATAATCTTAAAAAAAATGAATGAAATAAATTTTTACTCTACATTTGTCATTAATATTTTATCTTTAATGATAATTGTTCTTATCAGAGAGGTCGAGTGCAAGTAATGAGGCCTAGATAATCGTCATCCGAATGTCCAAGCAGAAGAAAACTCTTTGATGCTTAAGTAAGTGAGGGAGTTTAGTATATTTACTTAAAAATAATAGAGAATATGAACATATCTTAAGTCGAGTGAAATATGTCTATATATAATTTTTTTTCAACCTAAAATGCACTTAGAACTACTTTTCCATGATATTAGGACTTAATATCTCACCAGATAGAAAGAGCGGTTAGATGTTTGACAATATTAATAATTCAAGAAAAAATCAATTAAAATATATAATTGATTGAATAAGAATAACAAGCAAAACAAAATATATATGATCATTCATTTAATAATAGTAATAACAATAATAATAATGGAGATTAAAAAAATGAATATAATATAATATTTAATTAAAATTAATAATAATAACAATATTAATATTAAAAATTGAAAAAAAAAGTTAAAAATTAAATAAATAATTCAAAATACAATATAACCATCTATTATAATTATGATAACAATATTAGCCGTAATAATAACACTAATAATTCAAGAAAAATATTAAATGAAACATAATTATTTAATAAAATAAAATAATAATAATAATAATAATAATAATAATAATAATAATAGTAGTAGTAGTAGTTAAGGGAGAGAGAATGTGAATCCAATTTTGAACTTTTTGTTTAAAATCAAATATAATTATTATGATTAAAATAATTTGAAAGTGATATTATAAATGAAGGTAATAAAGAATTTTTCAATTTCCAAACTCAATAATTAAATTAATAATTTTAAATAAAGTATAGACTTAATTATGTTTTAATTTTTTGATAAATATGAAAAAATATATATTTTCAAATTGAGTATCTCTTGTTAATTCAGTAATACAGGTGTGAATTGTTCATATGATTGTTATCTTGACATGTCATCTTGTTAACTTGTCATCATATGTTATCTTACTATTACTATTTTAAAATATTATAATTTTAAAATAAGAAAATTTTATCATTTTATAATTAAATATTTTATTATTTATATATTGAAAAAAAAAACAATAGTAATAATTATGTTAAATTATACCTTTGGTCTCCATTTTCGTAGCAAAATATTATTTTGGTCCCTCTATTTTTTTATCTCAATTTGGTCCATATTTTGAGAAATTTGATGCAATCAAGTCATTTCTGTTCCTGCAGAGAACAAACAAGGAGTCAGGCACAAGAGTCACCTTACCATGTAGTCCGCTATCTCCTCAGTTGGCCTCTTCCCATTCGATAGATGTCGGCTTGGACCCAGGAGGGGTTACCTGCAGAAGAATCTCCGAAGCTCAAGTAAGTCAAAGCTCTCAGGGAGTCAAATCAGCAATTAATGAATGCGTACCTTTAAATGATGGGGTCCACGTGTATTTATAGAACATTAATGACGTTTGACTATCGTATGGGCTGGGTTTTGTCTTGGGCTCCAGCTTGGGCCCCAGCTTGGGCCATGAG
>Ga0214544_1002133_pt1 | contig 41713 bp, 21 predicted proteins | sample CNSS3metaG_FD_160074 | JGI IMG/M metagenome (GOLD analysis project Ga0214544, IMG submission 160074) | Root nodule microbial communities from cowpea collected in UCLA plant growth center, Los Angeles, California, USA - CNSS3 | ecosystem: Host-associated > Plants > Roots > Nodule | place: USA...
AAAGAACAAGGTATGGTTGTTCCTTCATGGGCACCCCAGATTGAGATCCTAGGGCATGGTTCAGTTGGTGGGTTTTTGAGTCACTGTGGGTGGAATTCGACGCTGGAGAGTGTGGTGCATGGTGTGCCACTCATCACGTGGCCACTGTTTGCAGAGCAGAGAATGAATGCGGTTGTGATGAGTGAGGGATTGAAAGTGGGAGTGAGGGGAAGAGTGAGTGAAAATGGGTTGGTGGAAAGGGTGGAAATTGTTGAGATGATAAAGTGTTTGATGGAAGAAGAAGAAGGAAGAGAAATGAGGAAGAGAGTGAAGGAGTTGAAAGAAGCTGCCACAAATGCTCTCAAACCAGATGGGGCTTCAACAAAAACCCTTTCTCAGTTAGCAATCAAGTGGAAAAATTTGGCATGAGAAAACAGGTTTTGCTGAATGTTTTTGGATCCTTGCTTTATTACTTTTTCTGTTTGATTTTTCTTTGTAATGACACCAATAATTCTGTGGATTCATGGCACGTGTGTATGATATTGTTTGTAGCGTAAAATGATCATTTGTGTAAAATGTATGAGTTTTTGAGATGGTTTCTTAAATATAAAGCTGTGTAATGAGAGTTCAAACTTCAAAACGAATAATACGTTTAACTGTGAATGTAGACATAATTGAGGTCGAAACAAAAATAAAAATAATAAAATTTAAGGAGTCTTTGGTGATATTGATTATGCGAAAATAATTTTCGAACATAAAATTCGAACTCATTTTTTACATGGGTGATGTGGCACCCTTTTTATCTTTTATTTTTACTTCTTTTAAATGAAACTGAACCCATGGTCACGTGTGCGCGGAAGTTTTGTGCAGTAAATTCTTTTTGGCAAGAGTAAAGCAGACGTGGAGAGAGAAAGTAAGAGAAAATGTTGTAGAGTGTTCGTGAGACAGGGAGAGAGAAAGTCGGAGGAAGTGGAGACAGGAAGTCGGAGGAGAGGTGGAAACAACGTCGGAGGAAAGGCGGCGATGGCGTGAGCAACTCGAAGGAAAGGCGGAGACAGCGTGATCAAGTGTATGGAAAGGTGAAGACAGCGTGAGGACGTTGGCGGAACAGCCGAGAGAGACTGAGATAGTCGGAGTCGGAGGAAGTCGAGACAAAGAAGTTGTGGTGTTACAGAAGCGAGGCAGGAGGCGGTCACCGTGAGAGGACACACCTGCGACAGCGACAATAGTGAAGGGATCGAATCCAATGGAAGCGAGTCGACGGCAACGACAACCATTCCACCGGAAGCCGTTCCGCAACACCGTTTTAGTGTAAGGTTCGTGTTTTTTTGTTCACCATTCGAAAAGTTTAAATCTTTGGGGGAAAAACGTTTTATTTATTTTCGAGTTTGGTGCAACATTGTTTGACAGAGTCGTTGGTGTTGTTTGCATTGTGGTGTGGTTTTGTAGTGAGGGAGGGAGACAGATTGGTGTTTGAGGTAGACCATGTTCAAAAACAACCTATAGTTGAGGTTTACATTAATGGGTGCTACTGTGATGTTGCAAAGTCCATAGATTTAGTATGATGTTATTACATCCAGACAGATGTTTGTTCAAGTCTTCTGTGTTTTTATGTTTTCCTTCAAAAAATATAAATAAATTGTGTCATTTTGTTACTTTTTGGTAACTTCGGACTTCGGCCTCATTTATTTAATTAAGATGTGTTTCATGTTTGAATGTGCGAATACTAGTGAATTATTACATACTAATATGAGCAATACATTAGGTGCAACATCATTAGGATGTGGGCAATCATGAATTAAGAAGAAACGAAAAATAACAACAGTACCACAAATTATGTCCCAACTGAGGTGTCAAGAATAAGTTCATGTGAAGTGGTGATGAATATTTTGGTTTTCGTTTTCCAGTGTTTGTGTTCTCAAGCAATGAACACTCTGAAACTAATGAAATTTTATTTGCTGGTCAGAAAGATGATCTTTAAAGGGGTCTTTAAACTTTCAATTACGTTACAAAGTGGGGAGTAAAAGTACCCCAAACGGGGAGTGCTGTTATATATTCTGGTTAACTGTACCAGTTTTAATAACCATGTTAAATAAATGTTCTTTAAACTTTCAATTACGTTACAAAGTGGGGAGTAAAAGTACACCAAATGGGGAGTGTTGTTATATATTCTGGTTCACAGTACGAGTTTTAACAACCATGTTAAATTTCTAAATTTTGTTAAGGAATTAAATTTTATTTTTTATTATGACCAATTAAAATTTAGAATAACAGTTTTAATAACATTTAATTTTTAGAAGGAAATTAAATGTTCTTTAAACTTTCAATAACGCAATAACGTTACAAAGTGAGGAGTAAAAGTGCCCCAAATGGGGAGTGCTATTATATATTCTGGTTCACAGTACTAGTTTTAATAACCATGTTAAATTTCTAAATTTTGTAAAACAATTAAATTTTTTATTTTATTATGACCAATCCAAAATTCGAAAAACAATTTTAATAACAACTTTTATTTTTTGTACGAAATAAAATGTTCTTTAAAGTATCAATAACGTTATCAACTGGGGAGTACAACTACCCCAATTGGGGAGTGTTATTATATATTCTTGTTCACAGTACCAGTTTTAATAACATTGTTAAATTTCTAAATTTTGTTAAGCAATTAAATTTTATTTTTAATTAGGACCAATTCAAATTTAGAATAACAGTTTTAATAACATTTAATATTTGGAAGGAAATTAAATGTTCTTTAAACTTTAATTAACGTTACAAAGTGGGGAGTAAAAGTGCCCCAAATGAGGAGTGATGTTATATAGTCTGGTTCACAGTACCAGTTTTAACAATCATGTTAAATTTCTAAATTTTGTTAAGGAATTAAATTTATTTTTTATTATCACCAATTAAAATTTAGAATAACAGATTTAATAACATTTAATTTTTGGAAGGAAATTAAATGTTCTTTAAACTTTCAATTACGTTACAAAGTGAGGAGTACCCCAATTGGGAAGTGCTATTATTTATTCTGGTTCACAGTACCAGTTTTAACAACCATGTTAAATTTCTAAATTTTGTTAAGGAATTAAATTTTATATTTTATTATCACCAATTAAAATTTAGAATAATAGTTTTAATGACATTTAATTTTTGGAAAGAAATTAAATGTTCTTTAAACTTTCAATAACATTACAAAGTGGGGAGTAAAAGTGACCCAAATGTGGAGTGCTGTTATATATTCTGGTTCTAGTTTTAATAACCTATTAAATTTCTAAATTTTGTAAAGCAATTAAATTTTTTATTTTATTATGACCAATCCAAAATTCGAAAAACAGTTTTAATAACAACTTTTATTTTTTGCACGAAATAAAATGTTCTTTAAAGTATCAATAACGTTATCAACTGGGGAGTACAACTACCCCAATTGAGGAGTGCTGTTATATATTCTTGTTCACATTACCAGTTTTAATAACCCTGTTAAATTTCTAAATTTTGTTAAGCAATTAAATTTTATTTTTAATTAGGACCAATTCAAATTTAGAATAACAGTTTTAATAACATTTAATTTTTGGAAGGAGATTAAATGTTCTTTAAACTTTCAATAACGTTACAAAGTGAGGAGTAAAAGTACCCCAAATGGGGAGTGCTGTTATATATTCTGGTTCACAGTACCAGTTTTAACAATCATGTTAAATTTCTAAATTTTGTTAAGGAATTAAATTTTATTTTTTATTATCACCAATTAAAATTTAGAATAACAGATTTAATAACATTTAATTTTTGGAAGGAAATTAAATGTTCTTTAAACTATCAATTACGTTACAAAGTGGGGAGTACCCTAAATGGGGAGTGTTGTCATATATTTTGGTTCACAGTACCAGTTTTAACAACCATGTTAAATTTCTAAATTTTGTTAAGGAATTAAATTTTATATTTTATTATCACCAATTAAAATTTAGAATAATAGTTGTAATGACATTTAATTTTTGGAAGGAAATTAAATGTTCTTTAAACTTTCAATAACATTACAAAGTGGGGAGTCAAAGTGCCCCAAATAGGGAGTGTTGTTATATATTCTGGTTCACATCACCAGTTTTAATAACCCTGTTAAATTTCTAAATTTTGTAAAGGAATTAAATTTTTTATTTTATTATGACCAATCCAAAATTCGAAAAACAGTTTTAATAACAACTTTTATTTTTTGTACGAAATAAAATGTGCTTTAAAGTATCAATAACGTTATCAACTGGGGAGTAAAACTACCCCAATTGGGGAGTGCTGTTATATATTCTGGTTCACAGTACCAGTTTTAATAACACTGTTAAATTTCTAAATATTGTTAAGCAATTAAATTTTTTTATTTTTAATTAGGACCAATTAAAATTAAGAATAACAGTTTTAATAACATTTAATATTTGGAAGGAAATTAAATGTTCTTTAAACTTTCAATAACGTTACAAAGTGGGGAGTAAAAGTGCCCCAAATGGGGAGTGATGTTATATAGTCTGGTTCACAGTACCAGTTTTAATAACTCTGTTAAATTTCTTAATTTTTGTAAAGCAATTAAATTTTATTTTTAATTAGGACCAATTCAAATTTAGAATAACATTTTTAATAACATTTAATTTTTGAATGGAAATTAAATGTTCTTTAAACTTTCAATAACGTTACAAAGTGGGTAGTAAAAGTGCCCCAAATGGGGAGTGCTGTTATATATTCTAGTTCACAGTATCAGTTTTAATAACCCTGTTAAGTTTCTAAATTTTGTAAAGCAATTAAATTTTTTATTTTATTATGACCAATCCAAAATTCGAAAAACAGTTAAATGTTTTTTAAAGCAATTAAATGTTCTTTAAAGTATGAATAACGTTATCAACTGGGGAGTACAACTACTCCAATTGGGGAGTGCTTTTATATATTCTGGTTACCGGTACTAGTTTTTATAACCATTTTAAATTTCAATATTTTGGTCAACAGCCACAATCTGCTTAAGCAATGACAAATACGTGTCAACCACAAACTGGTCAAACTCAACTTCATGCAATTGAAATTACAAAATTTCATAAATGGGTCAAAACCGGGGACTACAAAACAATTTTCTGGGGACTTACGTTCAACATTGTGGTTCACAGCCCTATCCTGCGTAAGCAAGGACAAATACATGCCACAAAATGCTCAAAGCCAACTTCATATGGTTGATAATTGCTGGCCTCCAAAATATAATTCCCCAGTACATTCAGTGAGGACTTCTATTACATATTTTTTATCTCACAGCAAAATGGGGAGTAAAGGGAAATTAAGTGGGGTGTTGTGTTAAATAATTTGGTTCTACCACCCACAACAAACAAATAAATATTACTGTTGCGCAAAATAAATGTGAAACATCTAAAAACCTGCAACATACATTTTCAAAACAAAACAAAAACACATAACAGAATCATGGACAGACTTTGTCCTGTAAAATCAATCCATAACAAACATTCATAAATAACTCAAAATAAAATTGCACTGGTGTTTTCAAATTAACAAAATCAACCAATTTGTAGTGATTTCAACTTCTTCTTTCCATAAACAGAATATGGTGTTTTTGTGGCAAAGCTCTTGAACCGCATCCGAGGTCGGGCCTTCATACGGTCATACATAAGAGGTTATTAAAAAAATCAACGATTAACAAATACATTAAGGCCACAAAAAGGTTTCTACCCACTGTGGTCGTTGTTGTGTGCCGGAAGTCTTCGATTTTTGGAAACGTTTTTCCCCCAAAGATTTAAATTTTTCGAATGGTGAACAAAAAAACACGACTCGCTTCCACTGGATTCGATCCCCTCCATTATCGTCGTTGTCACAAGTGTGTCCTCTCACGGTGACCGCCTCCCGCCTCGTTTCTGTAACACCGCAACTTCTCTGTCTCGACTTCCTCCGGCTCCGACTATCTCAGTCTCTCTCGGTCGTTCCGCCGACATCCTCACGTTGTCTTCACCTTTCCATACACTTGATCACGCTGTCTCTGCCTTTCCATCGAGTTGCTCACGCCGTCGCCGCCTTTCCTCTGACGTTGTTTCTGCCTCTCCTCCGACTTCCTATCTCCACTTCCTCCGACTTTCTCTCTCCCTATCTCACGAACACTCTACAACATTTTCTCTTACTTTCTCTCTCCACGTCTGCTTTACTCTTGCCAAAAAGAATTTACTGTACAAAACTTCCACGCACGTGACCATGGGTTCAGTTTCATTTAAAAAAAGTAAAAATAAAAGAAAAAAAGGGTGCCACGTCACCCATGTAAAAAATGAGTTCGAATATATTTTTGTTGATTATGAGATAAATGGCCTTCATGATGTGACCCTCTGTTCATTATTATTACCAAATTTGGCTGCTTGTATTTTGTCTAATATTCTTAGTGGTCCTGTGTGAATAAGTACTTTTGAAAATATGAAGATACTACTTTGAATATATCAGATTTTGAAAGATTAAATGTGGAAGAAGAGACATAGAAGTGCGTGTTGAACAGAACTTGCAGCCATCAAACTATTGGGTGGGACACTTAAATATCTTGTCATGTTCAATAAAAAAAGAGAATTATATTAACTAAATAAAAGAATCGAAACACATGAAAAAATATACAAAAATTTGATAAACTTTAATAAAAAAATTTTTACACTAAAATATTGCTGTTTTAATTTTAATTTTTTTACTTTTTTAAAAAATTCACTTTTATTAAAAAAAGACAAAAAAAAAATCTTGTTAAAAAACTTTTTGTCAAAACATACCATTTCCCAAGAATATATGATTCTTGTAGATAGGGTTAATGACTATGATGTAAAGATATTATAGGTATATCACATACGATACGTATTTGATATGTCAATACATTTATTTTTAAAATAATAGGATATTGTAACATCCCATTTAATTAATAAGGTTAATTAAAGGAATGTCATGTAAAACAGTATTAGAAGTACGGTTCTGGAGTATAGACACTACTCCTTACAATTCTCCAAGAGGAATTCAAATAAGAAAAAGGCACACCCCGATGCTAATAACATAGTATAAAGATAACTCAATGGTAATCAGAAATAAAGCCCAAAGACAAAAAAATACATGGGCCATAGCCCTTAGGAAAATCCCAAACAAACGGAAATCCATTCCAAGCAGACTATGCAGCGGAACCTCCATCACCCTGATGATCACGGGGAGTTCTCACATCTGCTCCCATCAACAAGTTCATGATCATCGCAAAAAGAGAAAAACACACAACAGAACATACATAAACAAGAGGGTAAGCTATAGTAGAAAACAATTTTCCATACAGTTATATACAATTTCACAATTCAAGATGCATATACCAACCAATCATGTTATGACTTTTCAAACAATACACTAAGATTCAGACACGACTCATCCGGATACATATAATTTAGTCGGATTCAGCGGATGCTTGCACTTGTGGTGGATTTCCTTATTCACCCCGAGCTAAGTGTTACAAGTGTTATAATGTCTCAATCCCCGACACACAAGGTTAGCCCATAATGAGTTTCAGGCCTCTCGCTACTCTCACCACAAGAGTTAGTCCACTCTATGTGAGACTAACTGACTCCTTAGAGCGTCAGGATGCAACCTTACCTTGAATCCTTACTAAATTATATAGATGGGACACCACTATGAACTCCCACTAACAAGGGTCATGGAATTATGTCCTGACCACTAAAGCACGACCATGAGGTCTCACCTAGAGGCCCATGGAATTACGCACTGACCACAGACCAATCATACTCAATCAATCAAGTAATATTTATCATGCACATAATCTCATGCCAACCTTTATAACCCATCCTCATTCATATCCAATGTTGAATCCATACCAACTCATCCTTCCAAACCATGAATATAGAATTGTATTTCATATCAATACCATGCCACTTTGCCAGCCAACCATCCCATATAAAATCACATGTTAAGATCATACCAAATTTATCATTTTCAACCCATGAGCCATATCATTCATGCATAATCATTCTCCTCATGCTTTTAAAAGTAATTAAATCAATCCACAAGTTCAAGTTAAAGTAAGGAATTAAAATTTTGCAGCAATTTTTGCTTAAGCTAGACTGATCTCGCTTAAGCTAAATTGATCTCGCTTAAGCTAAAATCTCTCGCTTAAGCTAAACTGACAAATTTTCACTGGTTTCAACATGTAAAAACACAAATCCCAAACAACAAAAATTTAAGAAAACACATTGTATAAAACGTTGGCATCATATTTCATGCTTTAAAAGAGTAAACAAATCAATCATGGGAGCATACAAGCATTTAACAATTGTCAATCTCGCTCAAGCTAAGGAGCTCTCGCTCAAGCGACAGGGGTCTCTCGCTCAAGCGAAAAGCTTTCACTTCAGCGAGATTGAAAATAGAGAATACTTTGAGTTCTCGCTCAAGCTAGCCCATCTCGCTCAAGCGAGAGGCCTTCGCTCAGGCGAGCACTCAAAACCAAAGGGGGTGAGTTACTATCGTTCTCGCTTAGGCGAGAGCTTCCCGTTTGGGCGAGAAGCTTGCTTAGGCGAGCATAACATATCTCACCTGCTCTCACGCATGCAAAGCCAAAAAAATCCATCCAAAAACAGTACATAGATTATTTTTACACCATCAAAAGCACATCAAATCATCAAGAGCACCCAATAGAACCAAAACAAGCACATTATTTATAAAAGCATGAAAAATCATAGCTTCCCTCACCAGGACAGATGCTAGTGGAAAGCACAGGCACCCACGGCAACGAACCCAATAGCTCCAGGAGCATACTCAAGAGCTTAGAACAGTTGCACAGAATGAAAGCAAGATTACTACGGTGAACCCTAACAGAAACCACGAAAACAAGCTGGAGAAGAAAGAACATGAGCGGAAGAACAACTTACGTGGAGCAGAGAATGAGGTTGAGCTGACTTGAATCTGAATGAGCTTCGTACCCTAGCAGAACACTTTTTGAGGAGAAAAGAGAAGAGGAGTAAGGTGGCTGATTTTGCAAAGTGGGCAGAACATGAGAGGGTTAGGCTGGTTTAGGGGTTTTGGGATGCCCTATGGGCCAACCTTAGGCCCAACTGACTAAGAAAGGCCCTTAAATTTTAGGATAGGATTAAAGTGGGTCTTACAGATGCGATGTGTGATAGATACGTGATATATGAATATTGAAAAGTGTACAATAATTTTTACAAACATAATAAATATATGATTGTTAATGTCTGAATCTAAATTTCCTAATTAGAGACCAATTATTTTGGTAGCCAAAATTTGGTAACTAATGTTGGTGACCAATTTAAAAATTAATTCATAATTGAAATTATTTTAATTATCAATTTAGAGATCAATTATAATTTATTGGAACTATTTTAGTTGTCAATTTAATATTATACGGTGACTAATTATTTTTTATCATTAAAATTAGTCATTATTCAAAGATTTTATTATATTGTACTACGACTTTGTAAATTAGATACTTTATTGATAAGTATCATTAGAGTATCTTAAAGTATCGGATACAATACATGTCGAACAAAAATATATGACCCAAATTGAAGTATCGGTACATTATAGATTTATGAAGGTCGACGTCAAAGGAGTTTTTTCTTCAAAGAATGGAGAAGTTTCACATTTCTTTTAGTCCATTGAAATATAATGAAACTCAAAAAGAAAATATTATTTAAATACTTTTTAATTTATATTAATTCTCTCTCCTTTAAACTCACTTTTTCATCTTTGATTCATCTAGTAAATGTTTTAAGCAATTATATGATCAACGTATTTGAGTACTTTGTTAAGGACATTCTGAATACAAAAATGTATATGATCCAGTATAAATTTAATTATGTAATTATGTTTCATGTGTATTAGTGTTTCATTTCATTGAGTTTGTTTTGTAAAGTCTCATAAAGAAAATAATTACCTTTCCAACCATTTTCATTGAGTTCAAAATTGACTATGATTCCATGCTCATAAGAATTTCAATAATCTTGCATTAAAATATTTTACACTTTTAGTAATCGTGTTTAAGGTTTAGGGTTTATCATAATTACCACTATGTGATTGTATATAATATTGGTAAGGGTGGAGAAAAAAAAATTGGAGATACAAACACGTTTAACATATAGATAGCTTATTTTTATTTTAAAATATAATTATAGATAAAATAGAAATATAAATTATATATAATCCACCTTCTATATGTACTAGCGAAAAAACATATGCGCCGGTTTAGATGTGTTTATCTTTTTGTGATAAAAAACATAAAATTATAATTGTGAAAATAAATATAAATATTTTTAACAATTTAATTATAGATAGTTTTTATTTAATTTTTAGATGATTTTTATTTATTTAGTAGATGATTTTTTATTTTGTAATTTAAAAAATAGTTAAATTTTAAAAAAGTGGTTAAATCTAAAGAATCGATTAAATTTAAATAAAACAATAACTTCAAGGGTAAAAATGAAAAATAAATGACACTAAAAAGAGAAATTCCTTTTATAAAGAGACATAGTTTATTACATATAAAAGAATAATATTAACATAATTTTGCGTTAAAAATATAATCTATATTTATACTTATATAAAGGAAATTTCTCTTTTGTTGATATTTGTTTTTCAATCTTACCTTTATAATAAATATTTTTTTAACTTAAAATAATTACTTTATCAATTTTACATTTTAAATTATTGTTTCTTTAAATTTAAAAATTTTATTTCATCTATTTCTGTACAAGAGATTTAACTTTTTTGTGTTTACATTTATTTTTCAATTTTATCCTATAAATAAATATTTTTTTAACTTAAAATAATAATTTTATCAATTTTACATTTTAAGTGATTTTTTATTTAAATTTAACCATTTTCTTTTATTTGACTATTCTTTTAAATTATTTATTTTTATAATTATAATAATAAAAAAAATTTATTGTTTTTGTTATTGTTAAAAACAAAAAGTGAACACACAACTATTTATGTATACACTAGTAATAATAAAAATAATATATATCTGTATATAAAGAATTTCTTTTTTTTCTATATTTGTTTTTCATTTTTTTTTTAGATTTTTTTTTAATTAAAATAATTATTTTATCAATATTATCTTTTAAATGATCATTTATTTAAATTTAACTGTTTCTTATCATTTTTTAAAACTTAACCATTTCTTTATTTAAAAAATTACCTAAAAAATAAATAAAAACTATTTATAATAAATTATAAAATTTATTCATACTTAATAAAATAATTATAATAATAAAAATAATAATAGTTTTATTATATTTTATTATCATAAAAATAAGTCAACACACATGTGTGGCCATGTGTTTTCATTAGTTATTTATAATTATACAAAAATATTCTTTTTTCGGTATCCATATTTTTCTTCACCTTTGCCTTTCAAGTTACTTTTTTGTAAATTTAACCACTTTTTAAATTAAATAATAAAGTTCTTCTATTTAAAATTGTGTACTTTTAATATATATATATATATAGAGAGATACTTGGCTGCACCAAACCTATTTATAAAAGTATGTACTTGAGGTTCTAACATCTAATTGATAAGTGAATGTTAATATTATAATTTCGGTGGTTTAAAGATGTATATTTTTAAGTTTTTGTTTATTTTTCTAACAATGTGAACATGCATGTAATAATCTATATTGCAAAAATAGAAAAGCATATAACTTTTGTGATATCTAACTAATAATAATGGTACCATATACTAAAACCTATTCATATTCCATTCAACAATTTTGGCGTATGTTCAAGTTTGTCAATCCAACTCACCATCAATTAAGAAAAAAGTATAGAGGCCTAAAATTCAAAGAAGAAACAGTGTTGATGAGACAATTTTATGTAAAGCAATGAACTTTTTCAGGAATCTAAATGCATAATACTTTTTTCTTTTTCCCAAAGACCTATTAATCAACACATTAATTTTTGTGGAAAATGATACTTTAATTTATTTTTTTATCCATTTTTAATTATTATTTTAATCATCATTAGATTATCACATTATATTATTAAAAAAATTAAAATAAATAATTTGATGATCGAAGTAGTAAGTTAAAAGTGGATAAAAAAAATAATTAAAATATTATTTTTCAATTTTTATATTTACTCATTTATCATCCATTCTTAGTCTTAACATGTACCTTAATATATGTATCATACCAATAATATTTTCTATAATTTTAAATAAAGAAAAACAAAAAACAGCCTTATAGCATGTGCCTGCATAGAACCTGTCATGATCATGTGCCTTCATATAGCATGCAATCCCTTCTTTATATCTTTTCATATAAATACAAAAAACATCTCTAAATGCATTCATTTCACATGGTATAATAGCTAAATCAACATCATGCAAGGAAACTTCAATTCATTGGATATATACAACTCTAAGAGGCTATTATGAATCTTGAGCATGTAAACTGTTAATCTTAATAGAGATGTGGTGTGATCTTTAGATGCAAGACCCTTATCATGTAGCTATTCTCTGAATAATTTGTATTGGAGAAAAACACACCATCTTTACCTACGAGAATTGTCCTGTTAATAAATTAATAAGATAAACATAAATATAACATGAAAACTTTATTGGAGAAAAATCATAATTATAGTCTAAAAGACAATTAGAAAATAACACTAGAACTAATAGACGATCCTCACATGATCTTGGATTCCAAATACACTTACACTTCTCGAAATAAGAATTTAACTCAAATCTCACAATATTATATTACAAAAAAATAAAAAAAATAAAATACAAATTTTTGACTAAACATAAAACACCATAAAATTAAAATCTATTATATAGTCACTATCATTCATTCTATAACTTATGTATCTTTTCAAAATATATTATTTTTATTAGGCCAACAATTTGCGATGCCGTAGATTTTATTTTAGTATCCAAAATGTTCTGTATAACATAATAAGATTGAAGTTTGCCACTGCTTCATAATTTTGGACTATCTTAGACAGCCAAAAACACTATAAATCAGGACACTGCAAAACTATAAAATCTGTCCCAACATAAGCTGCAATCTGCAGAATCACTTGTAACCAAATTCAATAAACTGTGACCATCATTGATCCCCTGTTGTACCATCAAACACATTAGTAACCAAATCCAGTTAGATGTTCATATATTGAAGACAAGATGAACTCAAATCAACAGTATAATAAAACTCCACAGGAGCATGCTACAATATAGCAGATTATTAGTGCAAATAACCATGAAGATGATCTCATTCAACATCAGAATTTTAAATGTAATATCCATTGCTGTCATAGCACAGAATGATTAGCACTTATTAGAAAGCAGAATCAGGAAAAACAAAAAGCAAAGATCCAAAGCTTATTTTCCTAAACCAAACTTTCCCATTTTAGTACCAACTCAGAAAGGGTTTTGGTAGAAGATCCATCTTCTTTGATAGCATTAGCAGCATCTTCTTTCAACTCCTTCATTCTCTTCCTCATTTCTCTTCCTTCTTCTTCTTCCATCAAACACTTTATCACCTTCACAATTTCCACCCTTTCCACCAACCCATTTTCACTCACTCTTGGCCTCACTCCAACCTTCAAACCCTCACTCAGCACAACTGCATTCATCCTCTGCTCAGCAAACAGTGGCCATGTTATGAGTGGCACACCATGCACCACACTCTCAAGGATTGAATTCCAACCACAGTGAGTCAAAAACCCTCCAACTGAACTGTGAGCAAGGACTTCAACCTGGGGTGCCCATGAAGGAATAACCATACCCTTCTCTTTTGTTCTCTCCAAAAACCCTTCTGGCAAAAAATGCAAAGGATCAACACTTTTCTGTGCTCTAAGATATGCATCAAAGGCTAAACTACTCGGTTCTCTCACAACCCACAAGAACTTGTGATCACTCAATTCCAACCCATAAGCCAGCTCATTCACTTGTTCTTGTGTGAGTGTTCCACCACTCCCAAAAGAAACATACAAAACCGAACCATCTTCTTGTTTGTCCAACCATGTCAGACACTCCAACCCTTTTGCATCATCACCAGTTTGAACAATTGGTCCAACAGAAAACACCTGAGGGTACCCTCTTCCCTCCTCTTTCAATGCTCTCATAGGACCTGTTTCCATTTCAAAGAAGGTATTGATGAAAATCCCATCAACAGAACAGAACCGCTGAGCGCGCTGAAGGAAGAGTTTGTAAACCTGACTTGATCTGTCTTGAGCTTGGTTATTCAGATCCCTGCCATGAATTGGTACGCACCCTGGTATCTTCACAGGCTCAGGCAAATCTCTGTACTCACAAGAAGTTTCCTTGTCCAATTTCAGCGCATACAAGTACCAAGACAGTGTTGTTGCAGCTGAAGGGAAGTAGATATAGGACAACAAGTTGAACTCCTCAGCAAAATCTAATGCTTCAAAGGCAAAAGAATCAGCCACCAAGGCCACAAAGGGGGTGTTTGAGGTTATGTTCTTCAAGGCCTGGTGTATGGAAGGAAGTGAGAGAGTCACTGTGAACTGAATTTGAGTTTCTATGGCAACCCTTTGGGGTAGGTCTTCTGGTTTCACTGGTTCAAGAAAAATGGATTCGATGTTTGGTGGGAGAGCTTCAAGAATGGATTTTGATGCAGTTGAGGGAGACCCAAGTGAGGGAATTAGACATGTGACATGAAAGTTTGGATGAAGCTGAAGAAGCCTCTTTGAGAATTGAAGAATTGGGACCAAGTGGCTGAAGCCAGGACCAGGAACTACTGCTATGTGAACCCTTTTCTCCATGGATGATATCTGTGACCAAATGCACAACTTTTTATGAGATAGAACTTTGAGAAAGTGAACCCTTGTTTTTGGTTTTATATGCTATCATTTGCAGAAGAAAGATTCGAATAAATCTTAGAAAATTTGACCGAAATTATCACTACAAGGACTTAAAACAATGTTTAACAAAAAGTTGTGTTCTGTATGGACAAGAAATTGGACGATATGAGTAAGAACGTGATAATGAGTCACGTTCCATGATGATGACAAAAAAAAAGAAAAAAAAAAACAAGTTTTTCTTATTCGTCACAAACTAACTAGGTAAGAGAAATGTTGTTTAATATTGACTAAAACTTTGGGAATTAACAGGGATGGGAAATAATATAATCTTGTTTTGGGTCCTATGTCTATTATGTTTTAAATTTCTAAATTGGTCTCCATTTATGTTATCTTGTAAAAATATTTAATTTATTTTCTATTATGTTTTAAATTTCTAAATCGGTCTCTGCTATCTTGTAAATTTCTAAAATATTTAATGCATTACCTATAAGAAGATTGTTTTAATAATTGCTTAATAATTTTTTTAATAATACTTTAAGAAAATATTTATTTATTATTTATATAATCTTAAATCAAATAAATAAATATACAATAAATGTCAACTAGCAAGTTATCAAGCACATGCTTATAGTTTGAAAACCAAGGATGGTGTAGTGTAACTAATTGAAAATGGTGAACTATATAAAAGAATGGCACTTTCACTTTATTTGTAGACTATTGAATAGAGAGTATATAAAATGTGATTTTTAAGATTGTATATATTTAAATTATTATGATAAATTTTATAGCTGGGTAATTATATTACTAGAATAAAATTAAAAATTAAAAGGGCACGTGTTTAGTTGATGAAATTTGATCCATTAATAGGAATGATAAGAAAAAATGCTACCAGACAGAGCACATGCTTTGAAGTTTCAAAATGATGGATAATGCGACTTTTATTAGGAGTTATAACGCAACTTTAATATACTTTTAATTTTTTAGATAAATCTGACACATTTTTCAGTTTAGTCTTCCACCATAAAAACTTATTATTAAATCAGTTTTTATGTGTGTAAAATTGACGTTACAATGTGTTGTTACTACTTTATAATAATCGAATTAAAAATACGTTATACATAAAGAAAACCAAATTAAGAATGTGTTCAAAGGGGAAAAAAATCAAATTAAGAATGTGATAGAAACCAAACTAATAACATTTTAAGTTTTTACTAATATGATAAATTTTCTATAAAAATAATACAGAGTATTTTTAATTGGCGTTTATGAAATTTATTTTATTTTTTATTTTTAACGAAACAAAATAAAACTATAGCATTCTTATCAAATATAAAGAGTCGAATGAATAAAAAAAAATGACAAAAAAGTATTGAAAATATTTATGTAACACGGCAACGTAAGAGACAAAGGTACGGTGGCTTTGACAATATATTTATATCTAACCATTTTATCTTGTTTTTTAGTGAAACTATGCCTTGTTTGGTTGAGTAGCGATAGAAGGACGGCCAAAAAAGTTTGATGGAAATGAAAATTAAATTTGAAATTTGGTACCATCAATTTGGACTGTTTTTTCCTCTATTTTTAAATTAAATATTTTATAAAAATAATGGTTTTATCTTTTAGTATTTTCATTCTGGTATGCAATTTAATTTAACATTCAATCTTTTTCTGTTGCTATTTATTCAAAACATTGGTTAAAAAACTAATTTCTTATTAAAATACATAAGTTGTGTTTTTTAACTACTTTTGTTATGATATTTTAATAGTTTTACATGTCTATGATAATTTTAATCTATTTTTTTCTATTTTTTAAGACATTTTTCATGATTTTTTTTATAAAATAAATTCTAAAAAAATACCTCAAATATAAAAATTAATCACAATAATATTATCCTAATAAATTTTATATATTTTCATTCATTATCCAATATTAAAACCCAACGGCTCAATGCACAAAAAGTTAAAGTTTATTTTTGTTTGTTTGTTGTTATTGTATTTTGACTGATTTAAAAGAATCTTGATTTTATTTTTCAATCTTTATAGACCCATTAATTAGTCTTCCCGCTCTCTATTAATGGGTTAGTTTAATCAATTAGGAATAACGTAGGAGATGAAAGAAATAAGATAACACAATAATTTTTATACTCGTTCGATTCTACACAATTTACGTCTAGTCATCTTCTAACAATCAAAGCTAGAAAATTTTCATTATATGAAAGAGTTTACAAGAATTACAAGGGCTCCTTCATAATTTTAAACCCTATGACATCAAGAACTTGATAATCCTATCAAGAATTACTCTTTAATGTAATGCTACACACAATTGCATCTAGAATCACTCTCTAATGCAATGTTACACACAATTGCATCAAGAAAATTCACCTACAAAGTGAATACTAATGAAAAGAAAAGTAATTCAAAAAGAACAAGGAATGAATACACCTAACTATTGTTGTGCAGATATGACAGTTGATCCTAGTACCAAGCGTGATCTTCCAAGATAGGCTTCATCATCAATCTTCTTGAATACCCAGCAGGATGATCTCTTAAGAATGCAAGAACTCGATGTTTTTTAGTCTCTTAAAATAGCTTCTTGATTCAGTATCTCGTATGTTTCAAATTGAGCTGAGATTTGTTTCAAAAGGAGAATTTTGCTAGTTATATTAATGGATTAGGTGTTTTACCTAATGGATTATTGCGACTAAATTTTGATTGCAATGGTTAGAGTACACTTTGATAATCCATTAGTTAAATGGATAATCCATTAATATGTTCCGTAAAGCTTATTTGCAGATATTTCAAAATTGGATAGTTGATCTATACAATTTAAATTTAGCTTACATTTATTTTAAGCATGCACTATTCTGAAAGATCTAACTTACAACTAGAGACAATATCTTATCACGTTACTTGACTTTGAACATCATCAGAATTTCAATTGAGTGAGTAAACTTTTCCTTTCAACACACTATACTTTGCTTTTTATGATACAAAAGAAATTCAAAACTTTTGTATACATTCATTAAATAATTATATTTATGCTTACCTTTACATTTATTAACATACTATTTTTATTATATTATTAAAATTAAAATTTAATTATCATAATAGCTTTTATCCATTTACATCTGAATATGTATGTAAATTTTAAATTTTAAATTTAATATTTTTAATAATATTTATTTGTTTCTATATTGTTTAGTTTAAAATTGATATATCATGTACGGTATTTAGATGAAAGAAATGTAAAGTTATTACCCGGAAAAATGAGTTAAAAGCTTCAAAATTGTAAGAAAATATCTCTTTAAATATGTTTTTAGATTTTAGATTATCATGTAAAACTGGATTTTGTTTTTGTCTGTATGGTCTTACCAAATTTTAAAGAATAAATAAATATAGGTATAGTCACCGAACAAACAACATTAAGAATTGATTGACGTGACAAATATTCTTACCACGTATAAAGTCGTGTCTATCCACATCTACACGTGCAGACATTTAATAATATCATTTATCACATCAATAAATATAATATTTAATGTTGTTTAATCATGAGAATTACATTAATAATAAAGTTTGGTAATATAGAAATATCTAATTTCACATAAAAATCGAAGAAATAAACATATTTAACCTTAAAAAAAATTATAAACATTTTACATTTTTTCAATATATATATATATATATATATATATATATTATTTTTTTCAAATTAAGTATCAAAATTTGTTTTAATAAACTTAACTTAAGTTTAAACATCTAAGTTAAAATTCAAATAAAATAATAATAACAAAAAAAATATACATATTAATATGTAAAATAATACAAATTATTATAAAAATTAAATTTTATTTGAATAAAATAAAATATAATGATTTATATATATATATATATATATATATATAAGTATTAATATATATATATATACAAGTAAAATAAAATATTAGTATATAAGTTTTTGTTATTTAATTATAGAATAACTTTTCATATGAATATTATTGTTTGATTGAAGTTGAAGAAAACTTATTCATTTATTTGCTGCGAAAATAAGACATATCTTAAAGGATACCAAAATAATGGATATATGAGACATATCCTAAAAGATATCAAAATAATCGATTTATAGCCGTGGGTTCAATATTTTTTAAAATGTATAGGATCATTTTTATAGTTTGAGTCATAATCATCAAATTGAAAGAACGTAGTAACGTGACACACATATGCTATGAAAACACGGGTTAATATGTGGCTACATATACAATAAGAATTAAATTCATTTATTTTAGATTGAGAATCAAAGTATATAGAAATCCAATTTAATGTCATAATTTAATGACTAAACAAATTTAATTAAAAAAATATAATATAAATTTTAAGAGGGAATTAATTTTTGCTGTTATTTGAAAGAGGATAACTCGAGATGGTTATCGTCTTCAGATTTGACTATTTGTTCCCCAAATAAAAGTCAAAAACTCATTAACAAATTTATTAAATAACTTAAAAATATAAATTTAATATTGAAAGAAGTATATTTTATTTTCTTGAATACAAAATAGTAAAAAATTATAATTATACATATTTAAAAAAACAACAGTAAATAAATTAAGAATATCTTAATAATTTATAACGCGATGGAAATAAAAACAAAAAAAAATATATATATATATATATATATATATTTATCATCTCCAAAAATAAAATATAGAAAATAAATAGGGTAATTTTTAGATATATTGGGAAGTAAAATATCTATAAGTAAAAAGAAAAAAAAAACTTTATCTAGTCTTTATATAATATAACATCACATATTAGTACTATATAATATGTATTATATAAATTTCACAATATTTACATGACAATTGTTTTTTTTTATTATGACAAATGTTATAATAATTTATTTATTTTAATTACATTAACTGTTTTTCATAGTCATAAAAAATGTGGATACTAGTGAAGTAACACCTCTATCTCCATTAGAGTATCATGATGACAATATTTTCTCTAATTTTAATGTATCGTAATAAGTGAATAGATGAATAATTCTAATGTGTTCAAATCGGAATACTAAGATTCATAATTCTCAAAGATTAAGATAGGATTTCTCCTGTGCCCAATATGCCAGAATTAAAGCAAAATTGAAAATTTACTCTCAAAATTAAAATTTAATGGTCTGAACTGAGTTTCTGAACCCAGTCACACAGCATCAATAAGAGCTTTGTCATGTGGAAGAGAGAGTAAAGACCAATGGTAGTTCAAAGAAATGCAAAGTAAATGGAATTCTTAATAGAGAATAACAAATAGAATATCAATCTATGAAATCAATGGCAAGAGGCTAAAGCAGACAATTCATATTGTTACTATGGCCTTCCAAAAAATTAAAACAATCAAAATAAAAATCTCATTTCCATGATTATATTCCGGCATAATTTTACACTGAAAAATAAGAAAAAGAAAAGTATCACCTGAATTCATACCTAGTAAATCTCACATTACCTTAAATAAGTGGGTTGTTTCTCCATCAAGTAGAAGCTGAAATGAAAATGTGCTTCAAGTCCTCCCAAAAAGTTCAATACTACGGCAAAAGAGCAAGACCATTCATAGATGAACAACTCCTGGTTAAAATTTACAACATTCAGCACATTAGGGAAAATATGAACCTTGGACTCCAGACAACACGCAGCAATTAAGAAATCTGAAACCCAAAAAATAACCAAATTTCATCCAAAATCCAGAGCCCAACTTTTTTTATATTAAATGAAGGAGTGCTGAAACGCAAGTGGCAGAAATCTCAAGCCTTAGAAACCACTGGAAGATGATGCAGTTCCGGATCTGGGTCCAGAAGTGGATCCATTACTTATTTTGCTGATGATCCCTTTCCCAAAATATTCGGCAATGACGGAAAACCCATCTTTAGAGCTCTTCACCTGGTTGAAAAATCTGTCCTGATCCTTAGAATTTTGCTCTAAATTTCTTTTCATTTCCAAGACAGACCTATACTCAGGAGCACACTCAGGGCATTCTTTTTCATTATCGCCAAGGCAGCGCAGGTGGAATGAGTGCATGCACATGAAGTGCACAGCAGGTAGATCAAGGGTGAAGGTGCATGCAGTGCACTTGCTAAGCTGAAAAATTCTAGCATTTGTTCTAAGATCTTGAATCTCTTTCCTCATTGACAGTGTGTCTTCCTGCACAGAAATACTTCGATGTAAATCCTTCTTGCTACTTACAGAATAACAATCAATGGAAATTTTATCTATATATAAATAGGAGCATCTGAGAAATATTCCTATATAAATTAAATTTCATTATATTCAAATAATAATTTTTTTTTATCAAAATCATCATTTGTGTTTACCATTTATCATCACAGTACACTAAATCTTTAAACGAAAAGCATTCAAGGTGATGAAAATTCAAGTCAAATGACTAAAAAACAAGTGGCATATTTTGTAATACATGAAGATGCTAACTAAAACATATAACAGAAAATGGGTGTCTGCTTCACATTGAATAATCATAATCACCCAACTGTTAATGCTTTAAACTTCGAGAACAGTTTTTCATTCATAACAGTTCAATAGTTACTTGGGTCTTCATCCGTGACTGATTTCGATGTCTTCAATTTCTACTAAAGTTTTCAGGTGCTAGTTCATATTTAATTATGAAGGAATGATTTCCAGAACAATAGAAACCAAAACATATATTGTTCAATTTCCTGAACAGACTCTTTATAGAATACTTCCATATAGTTGATAGAAAGAATAGTAATTAAAAAGAGAATATTATTATATTCTCTTGAGGCAAAGAAGGATATTATCTCAGTATTTTTTTTTTCCTTTCTTTTTTCCCATACTCCTGCCCATCAGATAGGTGAGACTAACCTCTCGAGTACAGAATTTTATTTTCATACATGACTATTTGAGAAATATTTCTCCATGAATTAAATTATATTACATTAAAAAAATTATTTCTTATCAATAAAAAAAACTCATTTTTTTTTCTTTTGCATAAAAATCAATTCTATTTTGAAAAATGTAAATTGAGTTTGTTAAAGCTTTTGAAAAATAACTAGAATCTAAAGGAGATCAGATATTTTATTATTTTGAAAACCTACTTTGTATAGGTTCTGCAAAAAAGAAAAGCTATAATTTTAATTGTCTTTTAGAACAAAATGTCATCCTTGATAATTGGTACCAAACAAAAAAGTAGCTTGTTCTTTAGATAAAATCTCTAAATTAACCACTTCTTCATAGATATGTTACATGTATGTTTCTGATTAATTTTTTTAGTGAAAAAGACAACAAAAATAAAAAAAAAAAAAGATTTAGCTTTCTGTGTTTTCTATTTTGTTAAATTTAAACTGCTTACATTTAAAAACCATTATCTGCTAAGTATATATTTTCCAGAATGCATCTTACTTTTGTTTAAATTGTTTATACCATTAGAAAACAAAAGAAATGGCAACTTACAGGAGTTTGTGCTGTATACACAAAGGATGGACACAACTTATAAACCATCAAATAATTGAAACAAATAAATAAAACTGACACCCAACCTGATATTTCTCAATAGCTTGTCGGTCCTCCTCTATCATCTTTGATTCCCGCTCAAGCTTTCTGGCAATGTAATCCTTGATCACAGAAAGTGTGAGGCATGGATTTCGAGAGAGAGTTTGAAGCACAATTATTGGGGGCAAAATATCATCCCTCTCAACATAAGTCAGAACTTCTTTTACTTCTTGAGAACAATCTTCTCCAAGCTCACCGAAATATTTAAGTACATCGGCCCAAAGAGATGGGTCCCCTCCTTTAACTGAATCCCCCAGCCTTTTGCAGCATGCAATTAACCCCTCATGATCATGTGCCTGCATATAGCATGCAATCACTTCTTTATAGAGTTTCATCTTTTCATATATATACAAAAGTCCATCTTTGAATGCATTCATTTCACATAGTATAATTGCTAAATCAACATCATATAGTGGATGTTCTGTCTCCGGAGGCCATGCACTCTTAAGTAACTGTAAACCCTTTTTATGCCTTTCAAGACAGTCCTTTGCCTGTGCAGAACTTTTGTGATTAGCAGTGTTTCCATTAGACTGAGCACTCATAGTTTTTGCTGATACTCCATTAAGGTAATTTCCACCATCATTAACTTGCGACATTGAAGGAAAGTTCAATTCATTGGATATATACAACTCTAAGAGGGTATTATGAATCTCAACTTGAGCAGGTGATTCGTTAACCTTATTTGTGTATTTCTCTAGAAAATCCATAAGGGACTTAGGGTGATGAATGAAAATGCTAAGAAAATCAACAGGAGATGGCAACATAGACATATACACTCCATTTGAGCGTCCTCTGTCACCATCTTCAGTGCACAGCCTTATGAGAATCTGAATAGTCTCCACTGGCTTGTGCTCAATCAGAATCTTCCCATACTCCTTTATTGTCATCCCTGCCTGACTTGATTCAAGGCTTGAAATGTATTCCAAGGCTTCTTCATAGCTACCCAGATCTTCAAGCAAGATCTTCAAGTACCACTCATGCCTCCCTGCCTTCTTTGCAACATACATTGCGTGCTCATGGTAATTGGCAGCACGGCAAACCCTGATTGCTGTTTCCACGTCAAATTTAAGTTCCCCAATGCTGTCATCACTTTTAATAAATAGATTTAACTTTTCAACGTCTTTCAATTTGGTGTAACAATTTAATAGAAGTGTGGTGTGATCTTTAGAAGCAAGACCCTTCTCGTGTAGCTTTTCTAAGTAATTTGTGAGGTTGTAGATTCTTTGAGCATCCAAAAACTTCTGTATAACATAAGAAGGTTCAAGGTGACCAATAGTAAGTATGTACTGGGCCATTGATTCATCATAGTCTTGCTTGCTATATAAATGATCCCCATATTTCCTTAGCACTTCAGCAGTAGCCGCGGCATCTGCTTGTTGAGTCTGTACAAGATTTATTGCTACAGTATATAGGTTTTTCTTGAATAACATGTCTAACTTGCTTTCCATATCCTTTTCTCCAATACATAAAGCTGATTTGTCATTCATTATGAGTATGATGTTACCCCATTCATAAAGCAAATGAGAAACTTCTTTAACCAATGCGCTGTGGGCTATTAATCGATTCTTCAGATCATAGATGTTGAAAGTATGCTTTCCTGTTCTTTGATCTGCAATAACACACAAAAGGTATCCACGAAACCATCCAAGCAATTTCTTCTCTCCCTCAAAAGCCCAACAAGGACCACGCCCATCAACTTCATAAAAATATACTGCCTCTGGTCGACCAATTATCAACTCCTATTCATATTAACAAATAGAGACATTCAGCATTTACAAAGAATATAATTATGAGAATTTATAAAAATTATTTGAGAACAATGAACAAAGACATCATACAGAGCGTTCACTCATAGCAACACTGTTTACACCACATCCAATCTGATCAAGGGTTTGCCTTCTCGGTGGTTGATTATGCAATGAAAACAAGCTCACTGAACTTGGAGTCACAGCAAATAACTGCAGTGATTGACCATCCACCTTAAAACCAAGTCCAGTGACAGCAGAAAGAGTTTTGTCTGATTGGTTGTTTTCAACTTGAAGCTTGAAACGCGTGATACGCTCCCGTGCAATGTCTCCTTTGATGCAGTAAATAGAACCATTGTCCAAACCAATAGCTATGAGCAGAATAGGTGGCACTTCTTCTAAAACCAAAAAAGATGTAATCTGCAGTACACCACAGTTCCAAACTGTCAAAGTGTTGGCTAAGACAACATGACTACATTACTATACTATCCAATTTTACTATCATTAATCATAAAATGACAGTAACAAGCATGCCATTCATTTGTTACCTTTGCCTCAGGAAACTGATTAGTGAATATCCGCAATATCCCAACACAATCAGGACTCGTCCTGCTCGAACTCTCCGGTTGCATCTTGTCAAGGTCAAAAACCTTGAGGCACAAAGCTGTTTTCTGGGGAGTAAGCTGTTCATCCTCCCCAATTGTTACCAGAAGATTGCGTTGCTGGTTAATCAACACACAAAACACACCTCTTTTAACTTCAATTCAAGAATCAAAGCACAACCCTAGACAACCCAACAAAGCATGCGTTTGGTTATCTTATCAGTTGAAATTAAACTAACCAAAACTAAGTTCAACACAAATGACAAAAATTTTCGCTTCTACATTTCATGCTTTTTGGAAAGTGTGAATGTCAGTTCGCATAATTACAAACAAACATCTAAACATACACTTGAAAAAAAAAAATCCCTTCACCAATGTCCAATCCTTTGTACACAAAAAAAAAAAACATACTATACTTCTACGCAATGTTTTAAAAAATGGTAACAACCGCAGCATCAGATTTTTTGGAGTCACCGCACAACTGCAGTTTTCAGCTGCTGCGTTAAGGTTTTTGGAGTCAATGGCAACCGCAATTGCATGCGGCCACATTTCTCCACAACTTCCCAAATCAAAAGGGATCGGGACAAAAACACGATCACAACTTCAATTTAAAACCTTGCTGCTAGGCCCGGCAACCCTTATCACCAATCCCCACAACTAAAAATAGGATTCTAGAAAATTCCTCCACCGAAACAACCAACAATCAGACATAATTGAAAGCAGAGTGCTAGAAAATTCCATCAACGATCTCACCTAACAATGTGCTTCTGAGGAAATACAACGAAAGAAGAGTGAGGTTGACCTACTGCTACTTAATTTCAACAATTAAAAGAATCACTGAACTTCAATTCAAGAATAAAAACGTAATTAAGCTACTACTTCTCCGAACAAAACCGCAAATTACCTTCCTCAATCCTTCAAAAACGCATAAGAAAAAAAAAAGAAATCCACTTCACTAAACTCGCGAATTCTCTCACCGATCTTCACAATAAAAATTCTAAGAAATTCCAATAACATCATCAGACGCAATTAAATAAAAAAGAACAATTGTAGAAAACCGCAACCATATTTCCTCTCTTACCTTGAGTTGCTGAAGAAAGAGAACGTTAGAGGAGTGAGGTTGGAAAGCGTAATTGAACTTTAAGCCTCGATCGAAGAAGCAAACGACGCCGTCGTCGAAGCCGGTGACGACTTTGCCCCTACCGCTGGAGCAGCACTCGATCTTCTTCTCCCGGACGACGTCGTCTCCGCCGTCGCCGTCGGGAACCGTGCACTTGGCTCCGTACTTTTCCTCGAAGAACTCGAACTTCCGCCACTGATACATCTCGCGAATCAAAGCCTCGCGTTTTCAGATTCTTCGCCAAAATCGCGTTTCGCCTTTTTTCTTTCTCACAACTTTTTCAGACCCATTAGCACGTTCCAATGCTGCGTCGTGTAGTTCAAAAAACTTTATTTTATTTATACATTACTCAAATTTAATTTATCCATATGAAAAAAAATTATATAAATTGATTTATTATTTTATACATAACATAACTTAATTTTGGGTCATCAATAAATTAATTTTTATTAGTATTTTTCTCTTCATGCTTTTGCAAAATTCTTCTACATGTGCTCTTAACAATTAAAATTATAAGAGTATATCAAACTGATAACTGAAATTAATAAAATGACAACATAGTTCTTATAATTAATTAATGTGTGATAAAGGAATATAGTTAGTCTTTAACTTTAAAATGTTTCTTTATTTACATTTTTTTACTTTAAATGTGTGATTATATTTGGTTTGCGAATAAAATTAAGGATCACTTTGTTTTGATAAATTCAATTTTGAGGATTAAATTAATTAGTAATTTATAATTTAAGGATTATGTTATTATCATTTGTTAATTTGGGCTAATTTACATTTTTATTATATTGATAATATTTAGTTTCATACACTATTTTCTGAACTTTTTAATTTTAAGATAAATGTGACGGGCTTTTGGAACTTCGAAATATAAATTTAGAATTTCTTTAATTTTTTCATCTCTTTTAATTTTTCTAATATTTTTAATTTGAATTTGACTTTTTAAAATAAAATTTCTACCACTTAATAATATTATATCACAATAAACTGGTTATATTAAATATAATTTTTTTTCATATGTTCAAAAGTATTTATTTATTGCTCATTCTAATTATAACCTCATTTATATACTATAAGTATTTACTAAAAATAATTTTTGATTACACAAAATAATCAGTAATAGATTAGAAAATTTATATTTTAAAAATATGTTTAGTTTAATTAGGCTTAATGTGAAGATTATGTAAGAACCCATTTTTCTAACAAATATCAATTAACAAGTAATTATTATTAAAATGTTATCCATATAATTAGTAATTAAAGTCCTTCAAAATATAATTATGAACTTAATATAGTTTTTCAAAAGTATAAACCAATGTCTAAAATATTTATATACCAATTATTCAGTTCTCCGTACCAGCTATAGAGCTCTATAAGCTCTTATATTTATTCCTCTCGCATATATATATATATATATATATATATATATATATATATATAACCCCTTTTATTACTCTTCCTTTCTCTTTTTTGTCTAACCACTAACCACATAATCCACATTCTTCCAGAAAACCATCCACACTTTGCATTCTTCCAGAAAACCATTCACACTTTGCACTCTTTCTTGTTTTCCACTTTCTCACTAACTAGAAGGCTTGAGCTCCTATTTTGATCAATTCCTCTCTTCTTGTTGTAGCAAGCAAATCTAAAATCGGCACAGAACCCCTCCACACAGTTGAGTCTCCTTCCCATCCACGTAAGTCCACTTCAATTTCGTCCTTTCTCTGCAAATTTTGAATGCTAGAACCTCCTCCTCCTTCGAAATCGAATCAAAGCCATATTCTCACTCTAAGTTTATGCATTCCAATTTCTTAGGTTGTGCAATTGAGGTGCCCCTGTTGAAAGTTGTTCTTGCTAGTTGGTGATTTCTAGAGGTAAGGGAAGCCAACTGATTTTCTTAAAATTCGTATGGAAATCATCCTGATGACTTTGATTGCATGAATGTGTGCTTGTTTGATGCTTGGATCATTGGTTTATGCTGAATTGGGATTTTTGGTGTGAATTTATGGGCTCTGCATGTGAAAACAGATTGGGAATCTGATGTTTTTGCCCAAGCGAGCAGTTCTCGCCTAAGCGAAAACACCAAAAACTCATCCCTATTTCTACGCGAATTGTGTCGCCTAGGCGAGCTGGTTTCACTTGAGCGAGAGACATTCTCGTCCAAGTGAGACAGCTTAGCCTGAGCGAGAATTCGCTCAAATTTTGAGTTGTCCTCTGTTTGGAGCCTCTCTCAAGTGATAATGACCTGCCTAAGCGTGATAACCCTCTCGCTTGGGCGAGATCTTCTAGCTTGAGCGAGAACCACTGCAGCTGAGTGTTTAATTCTCTGTTTTAATGGATGAAACTATATGTTTGAATGTTAAAATGTGAAATTAGCCTTTGATATGCTTGGATTGTTGTAACTGGTAACATGTATGGTGGATTGACATGAATTTGGATTGTGAGAAGATGTGGTTGAACTAGAATTTCAAGGGAAATTCCAAGGAGTATGTTTTGGTGTGTGTAAGGATATAAGGACTCACTATTGGTTGGTATCCTGAAACTTCAATAATCATTCACACTCAAATAGAGCATAATGGATTATGTCGTGAGAAGTAGCAGGAGGTCCTAGTCTTTGGACTTGATCAGTCTTAGACGCGAAGGGGACTTACCCTGTGAGTGGTTGGGTGATAACTCCTTGAGGTCAAACTTTGTAGAGTTTGAGAACCATCACAGGTGCATGCCACCAAGAGGTCTGATGTCGCTTACATAATCCGGATATCGAGTCTAGAGTAATAATTCTTGTGCTGTGTCGTGGTGTCATAAGTGATTTTGGTGAAAATGAAAAAGATTGCATGGTTTTTGTTTGTAATTGAACTGCATGATTCTTTTAATCAGATTAGCTTACCCTTTCATTTCTATGTGTGTTCTGTGTTTGGTTCTTTCTTGCAATGATCACTTTGGTGTGAGCAGATGAAAATACAGGTACAAATACTCCCCTCATGGATAGGGAATGAGGCAATAGGATAGGACATGTTGATGCTTAGTTTTCCTTTGATGTTGTGACTAGAGTTGGAACCTTTTTTAACCGTTTATTTTGAGATATTGTAGACATAGTCAGTATTGCTATAGTTATTTTGGATGATTTACTCTATATTAACCTCCTTATATTATCTGCCTTGTCTTATCATGAATTGTATGTTTTGTTTAGTAGTGTAAAAACTATTAAATAAAATGTTACAAAACATATAATATATACTATCATTGCATAACAAAGACACATAGATGTGAGATCAACTCATTTAAACTCAAATAGAAAAAAAATCATATATTTTCACAAAAGTAATTAGACTAAAACTATGGAATATAATACAATTAATTTACTAAGTTCATGCATTGTACTATAAGGACGAGATCTAGATTTTTGTTTCAGGAACACTAGTGTATTGAATGGATTCCTGAGACTTTGCACTTGTCATATTGTCCTTCCTTTCTTCATTCTCTACAACTTTTGATCACGTGTAACTCATTTATTTCATCTAATATTGAGAGGTTAACTTACCTAGCTCAATGAGTATGATACAATATTGAGAGGGTTAACTTATCATAGTAGTTACTAAAAATTCAGCCTCCATTTTATTTCTCGACTTGTTCTTGAAGACGTTTTTCCATATCATGTCCTAAACCATTTTCAAATTCATAATATGTAACTCTAATAACTTTAGAGAGTTGTTTTTAATTTTCTTTAATTTTTGGATTCTCATGAATTTTCTCAAGTTTAGTTGACGTAGATGTATCTTTTTCGTCTTCATCACAAACCTTCCCTCTTACAAAAAGAATAAATTGTTTTACTTTTATCATAATTCTTCTTATATAAATTTGTCGCTCTCACATATTTAGGAAAAGATAAAATTATGAATATCCCAAATTAAATCTCAAAACCAATACTCAATATTTAAAGAAAATTAACTTCTAAATTATCAGCTTCCTTTACCTTAGAGTAGATTCTTAATACTGCTTTTTTCTTACCAAGATTCAAAGCCTAAAATAAATATATATACAAAGAAGAGAAATATATTGTTTTGATAAAAAAAAAGATAAAACTGAACTTACTCCAAAAAAAAAAATCAATTTTGTCATGGTACAATTTGATTTTGAAAATGATAAGAAATTGAGTATGAAAATTGAAATAGAAGAAATATAAGGAAAATGAGAGAAAGAGATGAAGATATGTGTACTATAGGGCCAGATTGGCCGCTAATCTAAAAGGCCATTAAACCCAAATGGCCGCCAACCCAAATAGCTGCTAAACCAAAAATACCATGAGCACCACAATTGGAGACAAGGCGCCTAGCCGTTAATATATCACGTATGCACAAGGTCGCTTATATAGCAGAAAAACTTGTCAACTACCCAACACCATCAACCAAAGTGAAGATACACACACCTATACATGACAAGTGCATAACAAGAAAAATCCAGTATGTCGTTATGTTGGCAAACCTCCTTTAACTTAGGCAAAAACAAACCAAGGGAAGTATGTCTAAAGGGAACTGGGCCTATAACGAAGGCCCAATTAAGCTTGGTTAAACCTAACCAAATTTAGTCAAAGCAAATTAAATCTAGTCAAGCCCAATTAAACATAATCAAAGTCCAAAACTTGGGCCCATAAAGAAACGAGTAATATGATATAAGAATAATCTCTATAAATATAGGTGGATCCAGTTAATTAGAGGGACGCAATTCATTAGCATTGTAATATGATATTTGACTTTGAGAATTTTTGTTGACTTGATCACCTTTTTGCTGGTAACCCCACGTTCCACCAAGTATCTAATAATGAAGACCTTGCAAACAAGACCATGAAATATCCATGAGGAGTCCAAAAATTGTGATAAGATAAGATTTGAGTCCCTTAATATCTTAATATTGTTCATGCAAGAACAATAAAAAAAAATCAAATAAAGAAGTAAAAAATATAGTAAAAGAGAAAAAAAATGTAATTTTTAAATTTTTAAAAATTAAACTAAATTAATATAACCAATATAATAATTTATAAATATATTTTTAAAATATATATAGAAAATAAAAAAGATGGGAGGAGCCGTGACTCCTTTGTCAACCAAAAAAACCGAGAGAGAGAACTTCTCAAAAAAAATTTCTTTCGACAAAACTTATTTGGAAACGTATTTTATATATATTCTGAAAACTTTATTTTGAAAAACTTATTCTAAAAATTTAATTTTAAAAGGTATCATATATGTTTAGAAAAATTTATTTCAAAAATTGTATTCTTAAATCTTTTTCAGAAATATATTTCATACATTTCGGAAAGATTATGTCATTCAAAAATCTTATTTATAGTATTAATATACTAATTCAAATGGTATTGATAATGGTTTTATATTATGATGAATGGTTCACCTATTCATTCTAATCATTTGTGAAGGAGAGAATAAATATTTTGATGATATATGAAAAATATATCTTTTAAGTCTTGAAATAGAAATTAAAAGAAAAAAAAAGTTTTTATCAGATAAAGATACCTATTTTTGATTGGAAAGAGTAAAATTTCAAATCGATAGATATATTAAAGGATATTTAAGGTTATATGAAAACGTAAAACTTAAAATGATCTATTACACATGCATATTTTATTTTTATTTTTTAAATATTACACTTAAACCCTTTATAAAAAAAAGTCATTGTAAAGGTAAAAATAATCCAAGAAAATACTAATGTAACTTAAAAAAATAAATAAACAGATGTAGACCAACATGAGAAATGTAATTATTAACTGAGAATGAGATTATCCAGAAACCAAAGTTGATTTAATTAGATAAGATATGAACTATTTAAATTTAAATATGTTTGATGGTGTGGAAATTTTTATTCATGTAATAAGAACAAAGAAATACATCACAGAAGTTCACACATTCATTTTTTTATTGTCCAAGTGTGAGAAAATTGTGAAGTTTGGAACCATTGACTTATCACAGTATCCTCCATTATTGACTTACTTTCAAGCTCATCTTCAAGCTTTAGCTGTTTCACAGTGTTGCTTAGTTCTTCTTGATTCATCCACTCACTCTCCCAGATCCAATTTCACACTACAATTAACGGGAAAATAATGGGAACAGCAACTGAGTCAGACTTTGATTATGTTCTGAGTGAAAGAAAAGCATTTGATGAAACAAAAGCTGGAGTCAAAGGGCTTGTTGATGCAGGTTCCAAGAAGGTTCCAAGCATATTCCATCACCCACCTGAGAAATCTGAGAAAAAGGTCTCAAATTTAACCAACACAAGCCATGTTATTCCAGTCATAGACCTTGCAGAGCTTCACAAGGATGCAAGCAAACGCCAAGGGCTAGTTGAGATAGTGAAGGAAGCATCTCAAACATGGGGTTTCTTTCAGGTGATAAATCATGACATCCCTGTGAGTGTTCTTGAGGAGATGCAAAATGGGGTCAAAAGGTTTCATGAACTTGATGCTGAACACAAAAGGGAATTCTATTCACGAGATAGAACAAAACCCTTTTTCTATAACAGCAATTTTGATCTGTATGGCTCACAGGCAGCACTCAATTGGAGGGACACTTTTAAGTGTTTGTTGTACCCTGATCCCCCCAAACCAGAAGAAATTCCAGCAGTATGCAGGTATTATGTGTATCAATTACGTGTTCCTTCAAGAATTTTCAGTTAAACTAACATGGTGTGACATGATTCTTAGTATCTAGAGAAAGTAGTCTGAAGTACTGAGTTCAGGAAGAAAAATGAGTTTCATTGTAGTTAAAGTACACGGATTTGGAGGCTTATGTTTATATGTTTGTTCATCATGAATCGGAAGGTAAATCTTGATAAAATACCAGAAAAAGAAACCTAAGAAGAAGAGGAACTATGTTTCAAGGTGATGAACTTTGTGGTCTTGTGAATCGGAAAAAACTTAACACCTTTTTTTAGCTGTATGTCTCTTATCAAATTTGGCAATGTTGTTATGTTTGGTTGGGTGGGAAAAGTATAGTTCTGACATGTTATGCAGAGAAGCATTTCTTGCCAAATCTAGAAACATATCTGGCTTTGAATATTATAATCTATAAAACAAATTTTTTTCAATGCTTATCAAGTGAATCAAACAGAGGTGGTGGAATTGATCAAAGTTAGACGCTGATTGTGGATAATGGCAAAACTTGAAATAACATGATGTCTTAATATCCTGTAATGTGCTATCTTTCTTTTGTAAAACTTGGCCTGCATCTTGATGTAGAGCGCAGGGTATCCCTTGTTGATGAATCTCACAAAAAGGGTTTGAAGGGTTTTGATCTTCAAAGAATTTCATAAGGCCAATTTACATATATAACTGGGTGCAATTTTCATCTTACAAATTGATTTTGTGAGGTTCTCTTAGGGTTAAAAAAATCTATTTCTTAACATAACATGGTATCAAAGTTATGAGCTATAGAGTCTAGTTTTACGCTTGAGATATATATGTTTTAGTATGAAAGTGTGTGTTTGAAGTTTTACATCAACTAGTGATAAATTTACATTATGTAAGTGGGTGCATACTGATCTTATAAATCGGTCTTGTGAGGTAAAGTTAATTTGTGACTTTTGTTCATTTCTGCATAATATAGTGTGGAAGTTAAAGGATGAAGTTTTAAACATTAAACTATTGTAGAAGCTAACTGAGACAAATTGAAAAGTTCCAAAACTGAGACAAATTGATTGCATGTTTTTGCAGAGACATATTGCTGGATTACAGGAAATACATAATGAAGCTTGGGATTTTACTGCTTGAGTTGTTTTCAGAAGCTTTGGGTCTGAATCCAAACTATCTCAAAGATATGGGATGTGCTGGGAGAGTGTTTGGTCTTTGCCATTATTATCCTGCATGTCCTGAACCAGATTTGACCATGGGAACCACCATGCATTCTGACAATGATTTCTTCACAATCCTTCTCCAGGATCATATTGGTGGTCTCCAAATAAGATGCAATGACAAGTGGAGTGATATAAACCCTGTACCTGGTGCTTTGGTCATTAATATTGGAGACTTTTTGCAGGCAAGTTTTCTGTTTTCCTCTTGTTTTTTCCTTTATTTCATGCAACTTTTACCTATCATGGATACTACTTACATGTAAGGCTTCATTTTTCTAATGGAAGTTGAGACAAGACTTGATTGTTTCTATCTGTTGTTATGTGAACGAGCCTTGTTATTGGATGCAACCATGTTGTTGATTATTTGTGTGTTTGAATTGTAGTTTATAACAAATGATAGATTGAAGAGTGCTGAACACAGAGTGCTTTCAAATCATGTTGGTCCAAGAATCTCAGTTGCATGCTTTTTCAGCCCAAGTGCTGAGGCATCCTCAAAGCCTTTTGGACCTATAAAGGAACTGTTATCTGAACACAATCCTCCCAAATATAGGGAAACTACATTTGCTGACTATGAAGCCTTCTTTATTGCAAAAGGACTTGATGGTACCAGTGCTCTTGCACCTTATAAGATTTGAACTGTGAAAATGTATCAGAAACTGCATCTTATCAGATTTGAACTAGGAAATGTATCAGAAACAAATAAGTTACAATAAATAAAAATGATTGCTCAATCTGATATGACTTTATAACAGCAGGGTAAGCAGGTAAGTTGTGTACTAGCCTTCTGTGTAATTCATCACTTAAAAATATTAATAAATAAGGCTGTGAAACTCAAGAGTTTTCATAAATTCTTAAATTGGAATTATAAATTCGTAAGAATTTACTTCAATTTATATAAATCAATTCTTTTCAAAATCTTCAGTACAATCGTTCTCTCTTCTTTGTTTCTTTGCATCAAAGAAGGAAAACATGGTGATCAGGTTTTTACCCTACCAAAGCAATTAAAGGCCGTTAAATCATCAGAGAGTTAGAAAAAAACAGGGGAGGATGTGACATTACGAGGGAGAGCTGCTTCTGCGATCAATGCTGCCGACGACGAGGCGAGGCGAGACGCGACGGCGAGGCATTGACGACGGCGACGCGAGACGGACGCGACGGCGAGGTGAGGTGAGGCAGAAGCAGACGAATGCGAGCGCGAGCGCAGTGGTGGTCAACAGAACGAGATCCGAACGCGACTGCAGTAGCTGGAGACGCGATGGCGAAAGCGGCGGCCAACACCTCCAAACGCGACAGCGAGCGCGGCGGCCAACACCTCCAGACCCAAGAGGTTTGACAGCAAAAACGCGACTGAACGAAATCAAAATGGAATAACCCTAAATAGCGAAAAAATTAGGTCAGTTCTACCCCAAAACGACCTCGTTTTCGTTTAATTTTTCAACCATTCGAACTCGCTCACACGCTTAACGATCTGATTTCCGATTCTTCCACCGATTTTACTTCAAAAACGATTTTGCTTCTGAATTAACTCGAAAACCAGGTGTAAGATCATAAACTCGTCCGCGAGTTAATTCAAAAGTTTGATAACCATGTTAATAAATAAAAGAAATTAATATATATATATATATATATATATATATATATATATATATATATACACGCGATCAAAATAATGCTTTATTTAAAATAAAAAATGTATATAAAAAGCTGTTCAAACCAGAAGAATAAAGTTACATGTTTCATGCAACATTTAACCTGTCATTTAATTAGTGAACATCAATATATAAGTATTATCAATAAACAGTAGATAACAAAAGAGAAATAATCTTTTTATGAAGGTCTTGTGAATTGGAAACAACTTAACACCTTTTTTTAGCTGTTTTATCTCTTATCAAATTTGGCAATTTTGTTATGTTTGGTTTGGTGGGAAAAGTATAGTTCTGATATGCTATGCACAGAAGCATTTCTTGTCAAATCTAGAAACATATCTGGCTTTGAATTTTATAATCTATATGGATACTCAGGAACCAAATTTTTTTTCAATGCTTATCAAGTGAATCAACAGAGGTGGGGGAATTGATCTAAGTTAGATGCTAATTGTGGATAATGGCAATACTTGAAATGACATGATGTCTTAATATCCTGTAATGTGCTATCTTTCTTTTGTAAAACTAGGCCTGCATCTTGATGCAGAGCGCAGGGTATCCCTTGTTGATGAATCTCATAAAAAGGGTTTGAAGGGTTTTGATCTTCAAAGATCTTCAAAGAATCTCATAAGGATAATTTATAGTATATAAGTGGGTACAATCCCCTCCATACAAATTTGTTTTGTGAAGTTCAATTAGTTTTAAAAAAATATATTTCTTAAAGTAACATGATATCAGAGTTATGGGTTAAAGAGTTTAATTTCACACTCAAAATGTATATATCTCAGTATAAGAATGTGTGTTTGAAGTCCCTCATCAACTAGTGATAAGTTTACACTATGTAAGTGGGTGCAAATCTCATCTTACAAACTAATTTTGTGAGGTAGAGTTAATTTGTGACTTATGTTCATTTTTGTATAATATAGCATGGAAGTTAAAGGATGAAGTTTTAAACATTAAACTATTGTAGAAACTAACCGAGACAAATCGAAAAGTTCCAAAACTGAGACAAATTGATTGCATGTTTTTGCAGAGACATATTGCTGGATTACAGGAAATACATAATGAAGCTTGGGATTTTACTGCTTGAGTTGTTTTCAGAAGCTTTGGGTCTGAATCCAAACTATCTCAAAGATATGGGATGTGCTGGGAAAGTGTTTGGTCTTTGCCATTATTACCCTGCATGTCCTGAACCAGATTTGACCATGGGAACCACCATGCATTCTGACTATGGTTTCTTCACAATCCTTCTCCAGGATCATATTGGTGGTCTCCAAGTAAGATGCAATGACAAGTGGATTTATATAAACCCTGTACCTGGTGCTTTGGTCATTAATATTGGAGACCTTTTGCAGGCAAGTTTTCTGTTTTCCTCCTGTTTTTTCCATTATTTCCTGCAACTTTTACCTATCATGGATTCTACTTACATGTAAGGCTTCATTTTTCTAATGGAAGTTGGGGAAAGATAAAAGTCAGCTTAAAACAAATAATCATGGCACGACACTTATGAAGTTGTAAAAGTATGTCATGCACAATGTATTACTATAATCCAATGTTACTACATAGAAGAAAGAGTTCCACTAAACAACTGAGACTTGTCTGAATTTCAATTAATATTAAAGAATATATTCATAAGTGTATGTTTAAGTGTTTTAGAAAGAGTGTATCAGAGAATATGTTGCTCAGCGTTTCTCCTCAGAGCAAACCATACAACTTGAAATGGTATTGCTATCCTATCTTCCATCTTGCTTAACTATTTGTGTTCCTACAAAGGTCCAGATGACCTTCACAAGACCAAAATGTGTCTTTCTTCTTTTCAGAGAAAATGTAGTAGTTCTCCATTCAGTTATTTTAAGAGTGTTTGGTACCACTGATCGGTCTTTCCAAGGGAGGTTAACCAGGGAGATTAAAAAACAATGAGACCTAAGCTTAATTCATATAAGAGATTGACATCACGATAACCTAAAATCTTAAGACAATAAGTTTATAGATTTTCTTCTTTATAAGGTGTTAAATTTTGTACTTAACATGAGACTTAAACGCACACTTGGATTTCCAATAACACATACTTTTATCCATGTTCATGTGTCGGGATTTAAGTGTGAGTCTAAGTTCCACATTTGGTAAAAATTAGAAAGTTAAGTACCATAAATGGATGAAGAAGACCCATAAACCCATATTAGTTTATAAGGTTTTGGGTTGAATGTGGTAACAATCCCTTGTGTAGGTTGGACTTAAATCTTATTGTTATTGTGTCTTTCCGGTGAGTTCTTCCCTCAATAGACCCATCATGACATTGTCCATGACAGGTAGTTTGAGTTTTGTCATTTTCTTGTTACAAGTGAATGATAGAGAGAGTCATAACCACTCATATATGATCCATGTTCTTGCTCCCTCCTAGTTGAGACAAGACTTGATTGTTTCTATATGTTGTTATGTGAATGAGCCTTGTTATTGGATGTAACCATGTTGTTGATTGTTTGTGTTTTTGAATTGTAGTTTATAACAAATGATAGATTGAAGAGTGCTGAACACAGAGTGCTTTCAAATCATGTTGGTCCAAGAATCTCTGTTGCATGTTTTTTCAACCCAAGTGCTGAGGCATCCTCAAACTCTTTTTGGACCTATAAAGGAACTGTTATCTGAAGACAATCCTCCCAAATATAGGGAAACTACATATGCTGACTATGAAGCCTTCTTTTATGCAAAAGGACTTGATGGTACCAGTGCTCTTGCACCCTACAAGATTTGAACTGTGAAAATGTATCAGAAGCTACACCTTACAAGATGTGAACCAGGAAATGTATCAGAAACAAATAAGTTAGCATAAATAAAAATGATTGCTGAATCTGATATGACTTTATGACAGCAGGGTATGCAGGTAAGTTGTGTATACATATAATGTGTGCGATTTTCTCATCCAAATAGTATATTTGGATTTAAAATTTACTCAGATAGTATATTGTGTCGAATATTTACACAGAAAATTCAATTCTTTCTTTTCACCAACAGAATTCTAAATTGTGTTATTTTTATAATTTTTTTTCAAAAATTTCTTCCTCTTTTTATTTAAGAAAAAAGAAATAAATAATAATCAAGTTCAAAATTCAGTTTATTGGAATACCGAATTCTCACTTATTTTTCAACAAGTTTTTCTCCAAAATTACTTTGTGGCTAAATGACTACGTACTAAAATTCTCAACCACTTTATAGAAAAAAATTGTCATTTATTTTAAATTATCTTTCGTTAGTTACAACATGTTTCTAACCACTGTTTAAAATAGAATTTGAGATAATATTTTACATCCTATTACTTATTATCCTTCTATTACTAACTTTCACGAAATGGAAATTAATTTCTCTAAAGTGTATGTGTAAAAAATGGAATTTAAATCAATACATAATATGATTTATTTTTGTGTAGGATAAGCCATATTCTTTATGATGCTATCTAGTATTTGGGATTAATGATATTTTGTTGTTTATGCAGTATTTTAGTTGTGAGAAGGTTTTGGTACCTGCCATATTTTATAATATATTATCATTATTGTAAAAAGAAATGCTGATTTTGAGGTTTAATAAATTAATATATTATTTAAAATGGTACTGATAATGGTTTTATATTATGATGAATGGTTCAGCTATTTTATGTCAGACGATAGCTCATTCTAATCATTTGTGACAGTTGGAGAGAAATAAATGTTTTGATATATAAAAAATATATCTTTGAAGTCTTGAAATATGAACTTAAATGACGGAAAATAAGGATTTATCAGATAAAGATACCTATTCTGAGTAAAATTTCAAATCGATAGATATATTAAACAAAAAATTAAGGTTATATGAAAACGTAAAACTTAAAAAATGATGTATTAAAGAAGAAATACTTGTAAATAAGATGAAACAAAATTAAAAATCACTAAACAATCTTTGTCTCCAAAATCACAATTCTCTATGAATCATGGGTCCCATGTTGAAAATGGGTAGCATTTTCAGGAAAAAACATTCAAAGACAGAAGAGATAACGGCTTCATGGGACCACTTTGTGTCCTTTTGGCAGTGCAAAGTGCAAACCCATCACCACCACTTTCTTCTTTATCTTCTCCATTTAGGCCAATTCATCAACTTTTCCCTCATTTGAGTTACCCTTTTCTCTATTCACTTTGTTCCACACTACTGCCATAGCAAAATCCTTTTTTTTTTTCTGGTTCAACCTCGGCATTGCATATGATGAACAACCCCAGTTGTGGGGTGTTGCATTTCTTTTGTTGTTTTGCTTGTTGTCTCCTTTTTCCAGCTCTTGTTCTCTCCCATCACATCCATGGTAAGTAAAGTTACATTCTTTTTCTCTCTTTTTGTGAATTTGTTTTGGCATCTGGTGTGTTTATGAGCATTGTGTCTGTTATTTGATTATAAGGTTATTGTGGGCATCACTAGTAAGTAACAAATGTTGCCTTTCATCTATGAATGTTTCTGTTTTCTCTATTTTTTGTCATTCTGCAAGGTTGTTCTGTTACTGTGTCTTGGGGTGTTGGATACTTGCACTGTTGAGATAGTTGTTGTGGTGTAATGGGTATTCCAGAAGCTCTTCATATAAGTTCAAACGTGCTTCTGTGTTTTGCTTCGAAAGTTTCCATCTTGTTATGAATCTCTGATTCCTGGCACATTCCTTCGAAGAGTGGTTTCTTTGAAGGTTTAACAGTCTGAAATATTCTTAAGGACTAGTACAATTTTGAAATTAGTGGGAACACAAGGAATTTAGAGTGAGAGTTAAACAATTTTACTGTTCAGTTTTGTTGAATCATTTTGAAATATCAGTTTAGTTTTATAGTAGTTCAGTTCATCTGTTTAGTGTACCCCTAATTACTGAATTACATTGCTGAACTTATAGATTGGTTAAATGTGACATTGGTTTCTTTGATATGCTACATTCATTATGATCGGTGATGTTATGATGACTATAGAAATTTGGTTTCCAAAAGTTGTTTTCCCTTGAATTTGAATTAATGCTAATTAAATATGGTAGATGATTTGGCACGGTGTGCAGCTTGTTTCTGTACCTTACACCTTTGTTTCACATGTTCTGAGAATTCTTCATTAATATTAGAAAAAGTTTGTTTCTGGTATTTGTAGCTTGTCTTCACAACAATCTTGGTCAGACATTAAAGTATTCTGGAGTTCTGTTTGGATATTATCAGCTTAATAATCTGAGCATTTATACATTGGTTAGAAAAATCTGCATTAGTCTGAGCGTTATAAATTGAAACTTAGTCAGGTATATTGGTTTTTGTAAGAGCTTATTTTGTGCAATAAATTTTGTGAAAAAATGTGAATATGATGCAGGTTTTTGAGAATAATAAATGTTGCAAGAGGGCAAACTTCTGTCAATTTTATGTCTTATGAATAATAGCAAAGATTAAAAGGCAAATGAAACATTCTGCATTTATAGGGCTCTTTTGATAATGTTAAATTTAGATTTATAATGCAACCAGAGTATGATATGAACCTGTTGATTTCTGTTCTAGTATGTTGGTGTTTGTGAACTTGTTTCATATTCTCAAAAGATCATACGAATTCAACAATAAAGTTGAGGATTAAAAATACTACAAAATATGAAATGTGATGAATACGGAAATGAAACTTAGAGAACATCTTGTAAGGGTTTCAAAGATTGTGAACGAACTTAATAAGTATTTAAATTGCAAGGATAAAGAAACCAGAAATTGAGAACTGAATGCACTGATCCAGTTTAATTGAAAACAAGAAAATACAGAAGGATAGGAATATCCAACTGCCCAGAGCCAAGCTCCTAAGAAGCAACCACAATGGTCCTCCTCCAAAATGACCATACCCTTTTTCCCTTTCTTCTCTCTCTTCTAACCAACTTATTCTTCCTAGTGTGCCACGTCATTCTTCCTAGACCATTTCCTCTCATACACCCTGCCCCACCTATTCTTACCATTCTCTTCTTGGATCATGGGCTCTTTAAACCCAATTGTATTTGGGTCTGTATCAATACCCTCTTCTTGAAATAGAGCCTTGTCCTCAAGGCTGAATTCCGGAAATTGGTTGTGGATGGTAATCGTATCCTCCCAAGTCGCCTCCTCAACATCTTGCCCCTTCCAATGTACCAATACTTGTGTTTTGGTCTCCCCCCCTTTTGTGTTGTTCCTAGTCGCCAATATAGCCTCTGGTATCATTAATTCGACTCTGTCATCCTCCAGCCCTTTGGGAAGATCCTTCTCTACCTTGTTTGAGACTTTTTTGATCAGAAAACACAGTGAATTTCCGCCCCAACAGGTAAGGTCTCCAATGCTGTACTGCAAGTGCCACCGCCATCAATTCTCGTTCATATGCTGACTTAGTTAAGTTACGG
>Ga0214544_1002134_pt1 | contig 41709 bp, 5 predicted proteins | sample CNSS3metaG_FD_160074 | JGI IMG/M metagenome (GOLD analysis project Ga0214544, IMG submission 160074) | Root nodule microbial communities from cowpea collected in UCLA plant growth center, Los Angeles, California, USA - CNSS3 | ecosystem: Host-associated > Plants > Roots > Nodule | place: USA...
GAATTCATCAAAGCAAGAAAAGGTACGCAAAAACATATATATAAACAATATTCATAACGCATATCAATCGCAAAACTCACTGATTACTTACGTCACCAGGAGTTAGCAAGCAGATGGAGTTCTGGAACAAGTTCTTGAAGTTGTATCTACAGCAAGACGACATCTTCAACCACCAAAGAACCAGCCGACCAATAACGAAAAAAAATCTTACGAAACCTATGCCTTTTTCAATAATATCTCACCATCGCAAAATATAAAACTGCACCTCAAAATCTTACGAAACCTATCGCAAAATATAAAACTCCACCTCAAAATATCTAACCATGTAATTATTACTGATTAAAATATATATTAAAATATATCTGACAAAGCATTAATTAAATGACTAAAATATATATTAAAATATTTCGCAAAGCAGAAAAAAAATCCCGTGCGTATGCACGGGTCTGGTGCTAGTTCGTCTAAAAATCTCACCTTAATTAATGCCATTAGAGTTTATTTTTTTTAATATAATGTGTTATTTGTCAGCTCAAACACTACACTTACTCTTAATTGTCTTATAACTTTTTGGCCATCTTGTGTTTTCCAAGATAAGAAATAGAGGACAATAATTCAATCATGCAATGTAACACACCATAAAATTTATAATGATAATATTATATTGTAGGTTGTATGTATATACATCTACAATTATCTTGAAGAAGGAAAAGATTATCTCGTAACATAGTATATAATATCTAACTTTTAAAATAATAAAAGTTGACACATTTTGAAAGTTGGAGTACCATTATAATAGTTAGCACACACTTACAAATTTAAACTAATGAAATTAAAACTTGATTTCATTTTATAACGTGGTTAATTAGTATTTTGGTTCTTATATTTAATTATTTGATTTGTTTTATTCTTTATATTAGTTTTTACTCAATTGAGTTTATAGTTTTTGTACAAAAACTCAATGTGATTTATTATATCAAATTGACGTTAACACAGTTTGAAAGTGTCACATGTAAAAATTTAGGTTTGTCATGTGTCAAAATTGGGGATATTGTTTATCTTTGACTACTCTGATTTTGACATGTAACATTTTCAAAGTAGAAGGTGATCTATATTTTGACATGTGGTAGACCTCGATTGTGAGACATGACACTTTCAAATGATGTTAACATCAATTTAACGGCAGATATCACATTAAATATTTTTTTACAAAAATAGAAACTCAATTGAGTCTTTTGTAAAAAAAATAGGAACTTAAAGGAGTAAAAAATATATAGAAAACAAAAATGAATCAAAGGACTGAACCAAATCACTAATTAAATCTTTTATAACATTCTCATATTGCATCGTAATCATATATGTTTCAAAGCATATATAATTAATCTCACCTTTTACTGTTTGGCTGATGAAAATAATATGTCTTGAAAAATCTCAAATTGCCTAAGATAAGTTAGGGAGTGGATGTTTGTGACTATATAATGGCCCCAAGTCAAAGACACTTTGAGTTAGTGTTTGACTTTTCTTATACACTTGTAGTAAGGTGTTATGAGGTATAATTAAATTCTTGCTATGGAGAGTGTGAGTGTACTTAGGGTTAAAAGGTTGAGATTCTTTTTTGTGTGTTGTTTGCAACTCTTTTTATGTAAGAGTGTGACAGCCCAAGCGTCACAGTTTGATTGTGACCCCGCCCACTTGGCCTCTATTTGGTACAATTGATACCACCTGCAATAATCTCCTCCTTAATAATTTTCCACTAGAAATCGAACTCGTGACCTTGGCTTTAATACTGTTAGAATGGAGCGCTTACCACTTGGCCAACAACTATAGTCATTAGTTAGGGCACAACTCTTTTGTGACCCGACCCACTTGGCCTTTGCCACGGGACAATTGATGCCTCCTACAACAATCTCTCCTTCAACAATTATCTTAATAGGAATCTCACTCTTGGATTGTGACTTGGTTCACCTGACCTCCACCACGGGACAATTTTACAACCCGCAACATTTACACATCATACTATATCAATAAAACTATGTATAAAAACATACATCTCAATGTGAAGAAAACAAAATAAAAGCATCATATTACAACCCATTATTGCTTGAGTAACTTCCTCAACATAAACAAAGTAGTGTCCATTTCAATTTTAGCGATATTTCTTGAGAAAAATGCAATTCAAGAACATTACCCTCTCAGGTTTCTCTTTACTGTAATAACCACATTGTCGCTTAAGTGTTTTAGCCAATGCTTAAGTGACAACCTCATGTTGGAATACCATATAATAAGTTCTATAACATTTTCTCACACATTCATCTAGGTTGTGCCTCATATAACGACACACATTTATGTCATGTGCCCACCATCTTAGTATCATACTTAAGTGTTTAGAATAAAAGCTTTGAGCCACGAACAATATCGCTTGGGCATCATGTTCAGTGCTTAAGTAATATGCTTCCAAATTAGATAAAATAGTATAAATATCTCTTTTGTTCATGTTATGAGTTATCACTTGTAGTATGTGTTACATCGCTTGAACGATGTAAGGTGGTTAGTATAATTAATGCATATCGCTTGGTCTTACAACCACCTATCGTTATCGTTGGAGTGATACCTGGCTCGTGAGTAACCTTAAATAAAAATTATACAACATTTCAAAAAGTATTTAAAGTAATTGAAGTTATTTTTCCAACTTTAGCCATTTTGAGTTTTTGTCATAACATTTGGTGAATTGACTAAGAGTTGTTGTGCTCCTTATCTTTCTATATTGAAAAAAAAAAACTTTTATAGTAATTCATTCTTATATTACGAGTCATGCAAAGATCCTAACTCTTTCATAAGTTTGATATTTTGTTCTATGTTATCTTAGGTTTCTTTACTAAAAGAGTCATGAGTATAGTGCTCGATCTTGATCAAAAATTTTGAAGGGGTCAAAATAATATATTAAAATTTTATATATTTAATTATTTTTACTAATATAACAAAAGTATATATAATTTAGTATTGAAATCTCCTCGTATTTTTTCCTTATAAAAATGATAATTTTGAAATTATATTTAATATAAAATCCATTTTAAATAAGTTTTTATAATTTCATATCTTTGCCGGGATATTTCCATAATTCTTTGAATATTAAGAAAGAGTTCATCTGATTCAATAATTGAATCCTTAGTATCATGCTTAAAGATTGAAGATATGTGAAGAAGTAAATTGTATTGTTTTCATTTTCACGAGTATATTTCTTTTTATCTCTTTAAAAAAATGAATATATTATTTTATTATTCATCAATGTAGCTATTTAAAAAAAATTAATATTATAAAATAACTTATCAAAATCTAATAAAAAATTGAGATACATAATTATTAAAAAAATCTATGATAATTAAGCCACATTTAAAGAATGGTTATTATTAAAAAACATATAGTACACAAATTTTCTTTCTATATTCCCAAAAAGAAAAAAATATATACAAAAATCTCATAAGATTAAAAAAAAATCCCTATTAAGAGACAACAGAGAGTTACCTTTTCTATCTTAAAAGAGAAATGAGAGTGAGGAGAATGAATTTATGTATAACTTTCTATTTCATTTTTAAAACAAAAAATAAAAGAAGATATGCAAGAGTAGAAATGAATACAATATGTGAAAAACTTAAAACGAGGAAGAAAAAAAAATCTCAATAAATTTTCTAATATTTATTTTTATTTTATTTTATTATATAGTAACATTAAATATTATATTTTATAAAAGAAATAAAAATCAATCTAAACAAATTTAAAAAAATTTTAAAAATTTTGGGGGGACATGCCCCCTAGTGGCCTTCTAAGCTCCACCACTAGATGTGTATATAATATCTCATAACTTTCATAATATGGTAGAAATGTTGTAAGTGAGTGTGTCTATGTGTCTCTATTTGTATCTCATTTTGTATTCATGTGTATGTCGACAAAGCTATATTTTATCATGGTACCATCAAAAAGTATAGTAGATATTTATATTTCAAAAATATTAACATAAATAATATATATATATATATATATATATTAAAATTATAATGGTTAAGATATATATTTTATAATTCCTATGATGATTTTGTAGTTAATTTGATTTGTGAATTAATTTTTAGTATTTCTAATAGAAATATTTCATTCTCCTTTAAATAAAACATTTTTTTATTCCAAAAGATGTAATTATATACATAAAAAATGAAAATGAATAGAAAAAAAATAAGAATCACAATCTACTTGTTAATTTTTTTTATTTGATAACTTGTTTTATTATAAAAGTGCACTGTTTTATATTTAAAATTGTATATAGAAATTTAAAATGTAAAAGGTAGAAGTTATTAAATTAATTTTAATTAAGATATAAATAATATACTCATGTTTGGTTTATTGAATACAATATTATATAATATATATATTATATATATATATATATATATATATATATATATATATATATATATATATATATATATATATATTCATATAATTAATCAATTAACGTATTGGAATAGATTCAATTAATCCACCTACTCGCTTTTTTATTATGTTAATTTTTTATTTGGCGGTTACTTAGATATTATTTTATTATATAACATTTTATAAAATAATAAGAATTTGATATTATTGTGCTATATATTTATTTAACTTTTAATTATGCTATATTGGTAGATCAACTTAATTTCCCGTACAAGTTGGTACATTGTAATCATCTTCTAAATCAACCACAAAGAGATTAGGATGTGAACTATGATCTCAATACTTAATAAAGTCTTACTTGATCACTAAGATATATTAATTAAATTTTAATAAATACTAAATTATTTTTTATATATCAAAATATATCTATTTTTTAAAACTTTTTCAACTTTAGATCTTAAATTTAATATAATAATAAACTATAATTAAAAAAATCGTATTCTGCAGGCGGCTGAAAAAATCTTATGTTACCATTAATTATTATACAACTACTAACGGATTTAGTTCGATAAATTGATAATATTCGTTATTACATAACCACCAACAACTTTAGTTTTAGGAATATTAATCTAAATGTAAAACACAAATGGAATAGTTTTCCAAAAAAGGATCTGAAGCCCAAGGTTACAATTGGAGAATAATTTAAAACCTAATTATTGCGAGTTGGTTCAGTTGGAAGCAGCTTTCAGTATTGTGTGTGTTTAATGATTGTATTAGTTACTAATCTTCTCCGTCCCAAAATAGTCACAGTCACGTCACATCGCAAACATTCATTAATCACTTTCTTCCCAAATCCATAATCTCTTATTAATTATGTTGTCATGAGGTGGCAAACTTTAATACGTCCAACTCAATGGCTACTAACGGTAATGTCGTAACAGAACTGCAACAATTGAATGAACCTTGCCCCAAGGATACACTTTTATATATGGATCTTTCTTTCAGGGACAAAACTTCCACCTATTAAGAATTAATTCTAACTTTTCATTAATTATCTAAATTATTTTTATTAATTACCACAATGTCTTCCAATAGATGATATTTCTCCACCATAAATGACTGATTAACTAACTTATTGGAATACTTTTTAATATTTTATGGCCTTTTGAAGTTTGGTTTGGTAAATTAAACTATGTTTAAATGAATTTTGTAACAATGTTGTAAATTGTTTAAGAGTAAAAGTGATATACTAAAATATCAATCTTTCATTATTTAAGTATAAAATTTATAAATAAAAAAAATTAATTATTCAATTTTTTTTAAAACTAATTTATTTTTAAAGATCCATTTTTTTTAATCTTTGTATCATTTTTAGATTTTTGAAGATCTATTAATCATTTCCTATATCAAAATTCACGTTGAGAATTTTGGTGGAGAATAGAGTAAATTTTCAATCATAATTTTCTTTAGAATCAAATTTTCTTTCCATTCATGAGATTAGAAGATTTGCATGTGAGACTTATATGATAAAGACGAATTTTTATTAGTTTAGGAACGTAGGAGTATGTCCAAGTCATTAATTAGAGTTTTTTTTTTTTATACATTTATCTATTTGAGTTATTTATACCATTTAATATGTTCTAACTCAAATGTTAGTTTGGAACATCGTTTAGCATTTAAAATAAATTTAATTTCATCGGGTTAAGAGGATATCCATTCATTTTAAAAGTTTGGGATCAAAATATATCGAAGTTTAAGACATGGACGAATTCTAATTTTATGTCCAAGTTTAAAGATAAAAAACATTTAATCCATTTAAAAATGAATATTAATTGCATGTGTAATTGAAATATATATTATATGTATCTATGTGACGATGTTCATATGATAAATTGTACCTAATTATTTATGGGTAAAAAATATTCTGTTGAAATGTTTAGGTGGTGTGTTGAATTATTGAGATTTGTGAGATATCCCGATTTTACTAATACTGGACTCACAAAGAAAAAATATATTATGTTTTAAGAGTTTGAAGGAGGTTCCTATGACCTAGTTTATGGTGTGAAAAAAAAACTATATATGCTTGGAAGGTCATAGGGATTTACTTTGTTATATGAATAGCTTGAGTTTCTATTATGTTATGTCGTTGTAGTGACAATTTAATGAATGTAATGTAGTAGGTCAAATATCTTCGTATGTCTCTTTTAGACGTATAGTCAATTGTCTTAATATTGATGTTTATAAACTATGACATGAGAGGTAACTAGTTGGGTTAGGAGTTAGACGTTGTTAAACAAATTTATGGAATGTGTATTCTTAAAAAATGATGTGTCTCGTGTATTTATATGTTGTTTATCAATTATGATAATTATATATTAGATGAGAACAAATCATATTGTAGAGAGAAGATCTTAACAAAGATATATCCAAGACGTAAAAAAAAAAGAGTTTATTATTAACTTCAAATATAAAACTAATTCTTAAATTTTAATGATGTTAATATTTATTTATTTAAAATTACTTAACTGGCTAATGCTGGTTTGATAATTTGTATCATTATTATATAAAAAAAAAAATAAAAATATTATATATATATATATATATATATATATATATATATATATATATATATATATTGAATTTTCTTTTATTTACGAAGTAATTTTTAAATAACCTTTTACACACAATAAAAAAGTTAATTCTAAAATTGATATCATACTACTTCCATAATCGAAGTTATTGTGTGCTATTAAAGCAATGTTACTCATTATTCAATAATATCAATTTGAAATTGTTACCTAAATATTCTTCAACATAAAATCACCTTTGCTTTTACAGAAGAATTTATTAACAAAATGAAGATATACAATTAAGTACATTTCGTTCTAACTATTTTTAATGCAAAGTTTCTAAAATCTAAGATATAAAATTTTGTTCAATGATTCATGGATGCAGAAAGAGTTGTATATCGAAGTTGATTTTTAGGTTTGTTTTCTTTTTTGCTTTTCTTTTCACTTTTCTTCGTTTCTCTATATTGTTTTTTTTTTCTTCAAAACATGACGAGATTTTTGTGTATATTGGAATGCCTGTTGGGTTTAGGGTAAACAACTTTTGACGTATAGTTTTGTAAGAAAAATATTTTACTATTCATATGGATTACATATTACAATATTTTCAATAAAAGTTAAGATAAAGTGAAAATATTGTAGTTTTTAACTAGTCAACATGTCTCTTGCTATGTTAATTAACATAACGATGAAAATTTAGTACAGTATAAATAACTCTTAATTACCGATATCAATACCTTGAAGCTTAATATATACTAATAAAAAATAATATTAAGGTATTATAGTTAAAATAAATAGTGTAACATAAAAATATCATTAAACTAATTATTATTTATCCTATCAAAATATTATGTAATAAAAATGTGAAAAAAGAGAAAAGTTTATCTTATATAAACAAAATAAAATCCTAAGTTAAAGAAGATAAACAAAAGATTATATGATAAAATCTTAGCTTATATTGTAAAATCTAAATTAATAATAAAAGGAAAAATGTTTTTAAAAATCACTACGGCTTAATAAAAAAAAAAAGCTTGTTTATCAAACAGAACTAATAAGGTTAAATAAATGTTTTAACTATTAAAAAACTTAAGACTATATGAAATAACATGTTAATCATATATAGCATGTGTCAACAATTTAGATTGACTCAATTTTATTACTAATATTATCAGATTTTAATGGGAGGAATGAGTCCAAGTTTACAACATTAATAAACGAAAATGTTGAATAGAGTAGTAATGTAAGTAAAAATAATCCGTGTCATAAGTTTTATCACTTTCTTTATTTGGTATTTAGTGACCTCTTGGTGGAGAATGGCAAGTCGATAAACGAAGGGAATAATTATTATGTTTCGCTTTTGAGTGTAGGAAATAACCGTCTTAGATAGTTATACATTTAATAATTCAAATTGTTTTCTCATTGTATTTATCAGGGCTGACTTAATTTTTTTCCAATAAGATAAAAAAACAAAACTAATTCAATCTAAACAACTTTCTTTTAAAATTCATTTTTTTTTAAATTTAAATTTACAACTAAAGTAATTGGATTGTTATAATAAATTTAATGTAATTGAATTGAATGTTTGTTTTATCTAAAAAAAACATCAAACTCAACTCACAAAAATAAATTAATTTGAAAGTGTTATTAAAGCACTATCATATTATTAGTTATGTCCATTACTCTTCAATGATTTCGTGAGGTACTTATATGCGTTGAATAAGATCATGCCCAAGCCCAACTACGCTTATGATAGGCCAATTCGAAACCTAAATTTCAGCAGCCGTACACCATGAATACATTGAAGTTTTTTTTTTTTCTTGCTTTATCATTATTGAGATGCAAATGTGATCCATGCGTCAACTATAGGAATTGGATTTTGTAAGGTAAAATATACGTACGAGTGAAAGTGAGTCCATTCCTTTCACACGGAATTCAAGGAGTTGACTCGACTTGACTACAAGTTAAAAGTGAGTCAACTTAAATATGATTTATTTTTTGTGAGTTTGAAATTTTATAATTTGATTTGATCCGTGATGAACCGGTAGATTGATTTAAGAATATTTTATTTCATTTATTTATTTTAGATATTTATCATAGTACGATCAAAATAATAACTGATTTCTTTTAATAACACTACAATCAAAATATCTATCTATTTCATTAAATATTATTATAAAAATAATAATTAAAAATCAAAGTATCAAGATGTAAAAACTTGAAACAAATAAATAAATTAAATATTAAAATTATTAAAATTTTAATTTTAATAAACAATATTTTAATATTTAAAAAATACTAAATTATCAATTTGCATAATTAAAATTAATAAATAATTATAATAAAAAAACTTAAAAAAAAACTAATAAAAAATTATTGTTTGTGGGTCATGGATCAACCCATTATCAATGGTGTTCAGACCTATAGTGAGACAAATAGACTCACAAGTTAGAACCGGTATTAACATTTGTAATTTATATGTATCAATCCCAAAAAAGAAAAGTTGTGGGGAGGAATTTCGCAAGAAGGTAAAATACCGAGTGATAGCCCAATAATAGCATCTATGAATTGCTCCACTTAGAAATGAAGCTTTCAAAAACTAAGCACAGCCTAATTTATTTAAGAAAAATTATATTATAACAATTAAATTTTTTTGACAATTTTTTTTTTATAATCCGACTTGTTATTTTTTAAGTAGTTTTTCATTTTTTTCATTTTTCTATATTTCAAACCCACTTAAAGTATGATAACTCAGGTTCTAAGATAAAGTTGTCAAGATTTAGTTGTTATAGTATCATTATCCTTTATTTAATGTGCATAGTTTTTAGGAAAATTATATTTTGACTCTTATTTTTGGATTTTTTTTTTAATTTCGGTATCTATTTAAAGTGAAATTTGTAAAAATGGGTCTGATAAATTTTTTTTTGCAAAATTGGGTTAAGTCGTTAGGACGACATTATAGGTGAAGTCGTTCTCCACCCTGTCGATTTTTTTTTTCTTTCAAAAATCGTGTTGTAGGAGGCCGGTTTCTATTTATTGTAAAAAGTGAAGTTGTCTTCGTACATAACGACTTCACTTTTAATTTTTTTTTTATATATTTTTTTAACGTTGCATTTCCTTCACTGTCTCATCTACCTGCCAAATGTTCTTACAATTACTGAGCAAGAACAAGATCATCGCCTACCTTGCAACAGTTTCAATTTCTCTGCACGTTTTACTGTCATGGCTTCTAACTGTTCAGTTCAAGTTTGGCCTCAACGGTGCACTCACATCAACAATTCTGGCATATTGGATTCCAAACTTGGGCCAGCTTGTGTTTATCATGACCAAGTGCCTGACACATGGAAAGGTTTCTCATTCAGGCCTTCAAAGATCTGTCATCAACGTTTCCCTCTATTAACAAAAATTAAAAGTGAAGTCGTCGTGTGCGAGGACGACTTCACTTTTTACAGTGAATAGAAACCGGTCTCCCACAATACAGTTTTGCTTTTTGAAAAAAAAAAAAGAAACCGGTAGGGTGGAAGACGACTTCACCTGTAATGACCCACTTTTGCAAAAAAAAAAATTCAACCGACCCATTTTTACAAATTACAGTTTAAATAGACCCCAAAATACAAAAAAGTCCCTATTTTTTGACTCTCATTCTTTACTTCTTGACATAACTTAGTATGGATCATTGATTCTTTTAAAGGAAAAAAAGTGGTACATTAATCAATGATCCACACTAAACTATGTCAAAAATTAAAGGATGAGAGTAAAAAAAATGCAAGTCAAGGTATCATTGTTCATGTTTTTAAGAGTATCATCTAACGAAGAAAAACCAATGTGGGCATACATACCAGCTAACAATGCTTTTAAGAGTTTCTCATTTGAAAAATTGCTGAAGTTAAAACCTCTAATTTTGCATTTCAAACTCACTCCTGATCCAAAAGATTGGTTAATTATAGGTATGTTACTGTTAGTTAGTATGTATATATACTGATAAATTACATTGACAAACTTGATAACCTCATCTTAGTGTTGAACAGGAACAGATAGAGAGAGGAGTTAGAATTGATTGAAGTGGTTAAGCTAAGTCATTGTGAGTACAGTCTGATATGTATCAGTATCATCATATATTAAACCAATAAATGTCTAAGGCTGCAAATTGGTGTTAATGGAATAGGCAGCAGGGTACATAATGTTTTAGGAAGACTCATCTGCGGGAGGAGCATAAACTGTTCTCAACCACCGTGACAAATTGATTAAGAATGGCGTATACACGAAGTAGCAAGTGAGTGTCCAAGTGACCAGTCCCTGCACATGGTGTTGGGTGAGAAAATCATCAAAAAGTTCAAAAAATTTATGAAAGGTTTAGAGGGAGCTCTTTGCACCTGACCAAAGATTTCAATGTTGGGCTTAGGGTAGTACCAAAGGTGGAAGAACCTGAAAGAAGCAATTGCAAAAGAAAAACAATCATGCATATTTCGAATTTCAACTGGTCATATGAAGCAAAAGCAAACACTGAAAATTAAGGGAGAAACGTTTTACTTCATAATTGGAACCTCTGCCAATGGGCAACCAAGGCCAACAATGCATGCCAAGGTGAAACCTAGCCATGTCCTATCCAAGAAGAACCACATGAACTCTGCTGCAGCAAATAAAATGTAGGCCTCAATGTTCTCCGCTATTCCACCTTTGTAAAGTTCAGCACTCACTTCAATAAACAGCGCCAGCAATCTAGGATAAGACAACCTCAATTTCTGATAATGTCATGGTTTGATATTTTATAGTTGTAGTTGCGTGTTGCAAGTTTTCTAAGTGCTAAAGTAAGATTAAAACCATATCACTTTATTAAACTAAGGACTAAACTGAAAAGTTGAGATATTTATTGGACCCAAATCATTTCTAACTCCATACTTACACGAATGAGACAATTGTTTTCGCTAAACTTGCCTCTTGAACCTTGTCGAAGAGCTTTTGGTCTAGGTAGAGTTGAAGCAAACCAACAGAGGAATAAAATAGCCCTAGCAAGAAAGGAACCTGTGAATTTGGATTTTGGAGAAGATAAATTAAAAAGCAAAGGCAATAAAAGAAAGTGGGGAAAGAAGGGTAGAGAAAATTGAAGTTGAAACCCACCCAGATGTTTGTGTGGAGTGGACCTATGTTAATGGAGCCTGAGTCGTAGACGACGAGATTGACCCTGGAATGTAGTCCATCGAGAAGGGGACCCAGTAAGAAGCCTATGCCAAAAAGTGTGAGTGAGATTGAAGGCCATGAAGTTCTGAGGTTTGTTAGGGTCTCTTTTCTCTTAACACAGTGAGTCTTAAGCAAACCCGATTTGCGTATTCTGGGAAGAGGGTAACTGTGGCGGAGGAAAGTATAAGCGTGAACAGAGGAAGAGGAAGACGAAGCAGATGCAAGAAGGTATTGCATACTTATCCCTCTTTGCGGAAACACCAGAAGTGAAGACAGGTTTTAATTTTTATATAAATATTTATAAAATGAAAAACAGTAATTATTTTTTTAAAATGAAAAATCATATAAAAGATATTATTTAAAGTTATAAAAAAAAATTATCAAAATTTAATACTCAAAAAAATCATTTTCTAATGTTATATTCATGTTTTGTAATTATTCAGAGCGGGTATCCTTCACCAAAAGATAGCAACGGATATAGAGTGAATCAACTGCTCGTTAAAAATATACATTTCAAGCAATTGAACTAAAACAACTCGTTTATGAATTACAATTTAATTTAAATGTATATTGCATGTTGCCCTATTTACATGCTGAATTATGTCTCAAATATAATTAAAAATTATAATATTATTAGAGATGACGAGTGGTCGGATGGGAGCATGTATGTTATATAATACACATTCTTAAAGATAAAATTTATAGTCATTTTTGTTTCATTCCTATCTCTATTAGATAACATGTATATTTATTACCGGTGTTCTGTATCAATACTTGTTTTTTTTTATTGTTTTAAATCAATTAATTAACTTTTATAAAATTATAAAAATTCTTATAAAAAAGAAACATAATATTATCAATTAATTTCGTTTTTCAATAACAAATATTTAAGAAAAACTTATAATTATATCCATTTCAAATTATAGAATATCAAATAAAATTCATAAGAACCAAAACTTTTATTAAATTTATAAAATATTAATGAATCAAAAAATTATAATACACCACTTGAATGAAATTACACAAAAAACAAAAGTTAAACTAATAATAATTAAAATTAACGTATATTTTTTTCATCTTTTGAACTTCAATATATGTTAGATAGTCTCTAGCTTAGAGTTTTTATACCTTTTGAGTAAAATATTTGTGTAGTATAAGGGTTAATTCTTATTGAAATATTAGGCCCAAGTGCAATCTTTATCTAGTCTTATAAGTTATAATCTAAAGATTATGGTTAGGGAGTTACGTGGTGTTAAGTCTAATCATGATTAAGTTGTTAGGTCTAATTTTGAAGGTTTAGTTAAACTCATTTCTTATTGTTATGAGTGGGTATATGTAGGTATCACAAAAATATCCATGCCCGCTAGTATTTGTGGATAAAATTCACGACAAATAGTTAATATCTGCGAGTATTTATAAATGAATTGAGTGTGGTATCATATTACTCGTACTTGCGTGTATCTACTACCTGCAAAAAATTAAAATTAAATTATAATTTATATTTTATTAAGTTAAATTTAATTTATATTTTATTAGGTTAAATTTAAAATTAAATTTTAATGCATATTTAATTTAATTTATATTACATTTGCTATTTTTTATAATTTTATTTAAAAATTTATAAAATACATATCTTTTTAAATACTTGTTGGTATGCGGGTATCCACAGGTATTGGGTTTTAAAATCGAGTACTTTTTAAACGGACACCAAACAAGTAAACGGGCAGGTGAATTTTTTTTTTTTTGCTAGCCGAGTGGCGGATAAGCATTATTTGTGCCCACCCGACCCGTTGTCATCCTTAGACATATGAGGTCAAGTACCTTCTGAATAAATGATAGATGCTTTTGTTACATGAGGTTTTTATATGGAAATATAATTCTTGATGATTGTATAAATAGAGGGAAGAAATGAAAGATTGATAAAAATAGAAGATCAAAAAGCAAAACAAATTAGCAGCCATGATATAAAATAAAAGCTTAAGAAAGAGAAGTAAAGCACATTTAATGTTTAACTTAAGAGTAGAGATGTTAAAATAGGTTCTAACTCGTGAGTCAATCCATCTCATCACATGTTCGAGTCGGGTTGGATTGAGAAAATTTCATTTTTTTTAAAGTGGGTTGAACTGAATCCGACTCACTTAAGGAAGGCACGGATTCGAACTGGATTGAAGGCGGGTTGACCTACAATACAACCCACCAATAACAACATTATTATTGTTTTTTACAATTTTTTTAAAATGTTTTTATTGTAATTATTTACTATTAATTATATAGGTTCGTAGTTTGATATTTTTAAACACTAGAATGTTGCTTAATTTGATATATACGTTGATGCTTTAATCTTTGACTATTATTTTTATAATAATATATTCGAGAATTATGTGAACACTTTGATTTCACTATTATAAAAAATAATTTGAGTCAATTCACTTTTTTTGTAATGCAATAAATATATAAAATAAATTGAAAAAAAAAATTTGTAAGTGAACCAACCTAGTAACCCACCGGTCAGACCAAGTTGCAAAATTTCTGAGTTATCAAAAAATGAATTGGGTTGAATGTACCTTTTTTTTAGTTGAATCGACATCCATTTCATAAAAAACAAAAAAAAAATAACAAAACGGATTATAACATGGATTATAACATGGATACAACAGCGTTCAGTATTCAGGTTCATCGATCACCATCATCATTCACGAAAAATCAATAAAAAGATTGAGAAAACTTTACTAGATGTGTGGATTGTGGATTAAGTGCGAAACGAGAAGGCTGTGAATGAGGAACTAGAAGCCTGGGTCGCCGAACTGCTCTTGGTGGTGCTTGCTGGTGCTCTGCGGCTGCGGGTCAGATCTACTCCACATGGCAGCAACGAGTGAATGCAAAAATGAGTGAAGGCAAAGAAGAGTGAATGGGAATAAGAGAGGAAAGCTAATTTTAAATGCCCGCTACTACTAGGTTAGGTCAACGAGATTCCTTTTTGGGGGTGCAGGGTTACAGTAAAAGCATATTCGGTGGGGTGCAGGAGGTGCAGTGCGGTTGCAGTTTTTTTTTTTACTAATTTTTTCTCTTTCTTCTTTTATTTTTAATTGTGAGCAAAATTGGAAATAAAAAAAGTTTTAGAGGTACAAGAGAAAGGGTTGGGGGTGCAGGGAGAAGCCCACATATGTGATATTGGATTAGTTTGTTAAGTCCAATTCCAAAAGTTTTGTTAGGTTCAATTCCTAAGATTTTGTTACGCCCATGCCAGATGTTTATGACTAAATATGAGTGGTTGGGTAACTTTGGAATAAATGATAAATGCTTCTCTTACATAATAAGTTTTTGTAAAGGAATATAATTCCTATGAACAGAGGAGGAAATAAACGATCCATAAAAAGAGATAAGAATGTAAAAAGTCAAAGCGACAAAAAGGTAAGATGAAATAAATCATTAATTTATTAATTAATTAAGAATAAGTTATATTTTATCTTGAATGCCTTACAAAACCTTTTTTTAATAAATTTTGGCAATATTAAAATTTTCTTAATAAATGATAAATGACTAACTTTCCTAATAAATAATAAATTATTAGAATGTTTATATTTCGCAATAAATATTTACATTTAGCCAATTGATATTATATATTTACATTATTTTCTCAATGCGATATTTTGGCTCAAAATTTTACGTTTATTTTGATTTGCAGTATCTTCAATCAATAAATAATAAAATTGCGCCACCAATTGAAAATATCCAACAAAAAAAGACTCAACATGTGAGAAACATAGAAATAAAAATAAATTAAAACGCATTATTAAAGAGCACCAAGATTTTGGGCCCAGGCCCGTTTCAGTATGAACAAACCCAAATCTCTAACATCCTGTTGTTAATTACATTTTTCTCGGTTTCAATCATTCTCTCTTGTCTTGAACAAAATTTAGGTGCTGTAAACTTGGTTAAAATTGTTGTTTTATTTTGATCTCGAAAACACTAATTTTGTAGGAACGAGATAAAATGCTAAGTTTGATTTACACCATATTACACCAATAAAAAAAAAAAAAAGAAGAAAAAACTGAATCCTGATCTGATTGTCCCCATTGAAGACCAAAACACCACACAGCTCAAATACGGTCTCTGGGCCGGTTGGTTTCTGTTTTGTGGGTTGGCCCACCATTCTCTATGCCCCTTTCGTGTTTCTTCATCTCATTCTCCTTTCTGTGGACGCCACAGTTACACATCTTAAAATGCAGGGGCAGAGATCCAACACACACCCAAACCAAATATTAAAATTCTGTGCCGAAACTTCTCTTCAATCATAATTTTTATCAAAAGCACCATCACAATGTTTTCTAAACAAAAGAAAAGATTGATGAAGCAATTATGGCCGCGCCAATAATGAGAGAAACATCAGAATAATTAATATTCTTGTTTATGATGTAACACCAATAGCAAATATATAAATATAATAAAACAAAGGAGTTTACTTTTAACATATGGATTGTGTTGGGAACACGTATGCAGAAGAAAAATTTCCGAAAGCAAGTGAAGTCTGAAAACTCCCTTTGCAGGCCTCAAGAGTTATTTTAAGGCAAAAGAAGTTGAAATGAGATGACGCTACAAAAGTTGGTCTTGATTCAACTTCGCACAAGAATCCAGTGAACAAGACACAACAGAAAACTTCCAACACTTGACTCATTTTTGTACACGAACTTCTTCTTTTTACCCAAACGACACAATATTTGGCTTTTGTTTCTCATTGTCATATTCTTATCTACCCTTTCTTATATCACCTTTGTCTCTTAATTTCATCTTTTGCTGTCAATTCCATCTTGTCTTCTATTGCCCTTCATGCTCTGCTTGCAGCAGGCGCTTCTATAGTTAAAAATTAACACACAACAAGAAGTCAGATTTAAAGTGATTTTTATTAGATGTAAATATTTGAATTTTAAAATGAATATAAAAAATATTATTGTATTATTTGAGTTGAAGCATAGCATAGGCATCTCTCTGTCTATAGTTATTTGCAGAAACAGTGGTTGTCCATAAGCAAGTGTCTCCATTTGTTGTTGTTTTCGACATCGTTATTCTTGAGACAAAAGTTAAGGTATTATATTATGAAATATTTTCCCCCTTTACAGACAGATAAATCAACCTCATTCATCATCATATATTATCACTTCTACTTTTTCTGATTAAATATGTCGGCAGGACGGAGGTGGGAAGCCAAATATATACTTATTTTATAAACTAATAATTCATAAAACCAATTAGTCCTCCCAGACTTCTCATGCATCATAAGTGATCATTAGAAAGTGCAACATTTAACTAAACACATCTTTTTCTGCCGCTTTTTTATTTATCTATTTTTTTATTTTTTTATTACTATAATAATAACTACTCCTCCACCCAAATCTGAATCCAAGCCTAACAATCCGCCATTACGCCAAGAACTCAACCCATGGATACTAAGAGAAAATTGTTTATTTTATCCAAAAGAGACCACATATCTCATATTATGACATCACTAAAATACCCAAGTGATTATGTTCATTAAATAACATTTTTTTTTTGGGACATGGAAATGAAAGAAAAGAGATATTTTTGTTTTGAAAAAGTGGGGGTTGGGTCCCAATTGAAGAGAAAACCTGAATAGAGAGGATGCAGGAGATAAGGGTGGTGGAAAGCACTACCAACTGCAACTGCAACTGCAACTGCCACCGGAAGAGGGTGGCAGGCAGGTTGTATATATTATAAATATGATTGGAGACGAAAAAGGCGTTTTTGTCTGAATCCATTCACCAGATAACGTCTTCTTCAATATTTTATTCCTATATAATTAATTCCATTAACTACATTTAATATCATTCTGTCATCATCAAAATGCCACCCACTTCATCACCATTATTAATAGATTCTACCTACCATTGCAAGTAGCAGAGTAATTCACGTCAACACCTTCACCATATTCCTCAATTTCCATTTTCTTAAATAACCAATTCTATTCTTCTCAACCTGCAGAGGGACCCAACCCAACACTCTAACCAGTCAAACACCTCCATCGTCTTTCTCAACCTTCTACATTAATTATCGATTCATCAAAACAACATATAATATTAATAATGTAATGTGATATAGACCTTGCTCATATTCTTCCGTAACTTACGCTCAATCATTGCCCAATTTCATTTCTATATTCTCCCTGCTTGCCTTAATTAATCACTCATCACCTCACTAATAATGCCACATGCCAAACCCTGCTAAATTCTTTTCATCGTTTTATCAGTTTCGATTTGACTTTGGTCCATTCAGATATGTTGCATGTGAACTTTGTTTCACTCGTATGGGAAAACACTTGTGCTACTCTATAATTACAGAAAATGCTTGTTGTGTTGTGTCTATCCAATGAATGAACCAACCTTATATATATTAGAGAAAATGGTTAATTAGGGCATGTGAAGGTGTGGTTATTCAGGTGGTGTTGAATATATTTTGTGGACAGGTGTGTTTATTTTTATTAAGGAATATTGGTTAAGGGTAGGGGTGATGAATGTAAGGTTATGACTTCCGACTTATCACGAGCTTTTGTTTCAAAAAATCTTCCCAATACTAGGTCAATATTCCTTAAATAGATTCTACCCATTTTCAAACAATACTTATTGACTCTGGTTGAAGAATATTCTGGGCTTAGAAAAGGTTTATAACTTCTAAGCTTATTTACTAATTTCTTTTAAACTTGTTGTTATGAATATAACGGGTAATATCAGTCGGTAGTCTCTGGTTTGACGTGTTAGTTTTAGGGAAATATTTATAAAATTAGGGTATTGTTAACCTAGGTGGATAGACTAAATAAATCTCTTAGATACCTATTTTAATGATATTAACATTAAAATCTGCATTAATTACACTAGAAATATCTTTTAAATATTTAATATTTTTCAAAATTTTAACTTCTTTAAATCAGGTATCTATGAAGTCTAATCTTGTGCAGTGATTGAATTATATTGATTAAAGAAAACAAAAGTTTACACACTATTGAATTTTTATAAAGCAAACGAATGCGTGATTGTTACAAATTAACCCTATAAAATATTCTCTTTCCAAGAAAAACTCTTCTTGGCTACCTATTTAAGCGCTTCATTAGTTCTAGTCCATTGTAAATCTAATAGGTATTTCATTTATTTTTTTTAAATGTGTAGCTCTCCTATGGATAAATATTTTAAAATTTACTTAAATATATTTTTGTTAATTTTTAGTCATTAAACAAATCTGTAGAACATAATTGTCTAAAAGTAACACCATTATTTTTCGATTATTTAAAAGAATATATAAAAATTAGTTTAAGAAAATGATATTAACTTCGTTTGGTCCACTCTACCAAAATTAGTTTTAAAAATATATTACAATTGCTTTTATATATACGAATAAATAAAATAAGTACCAAATAATAATACCAACAAAATAAAAGAAAGATCAAATCGAAATTTTAGATTAATGTTTACGAAATTTGTAAAAAACTATAAATAATAATTATATTTTATACTCAAACTAATTTCTATAATGTTTTTAAAATCAAAAAGAAACATTTCAATCAAATCAAATGACTAAAAAGTATATTTAAACCTTTTAAAGACAATCAAATAAGTACATACATGATAGTAATTATACTACTTACTAACAACCGAAGGGCTGAAAAATTTTAAATATATAGTTTACTGGATCTTTTAAATCTTTGAATAAAAAAATCCTACTGCTAGATCATGGAGTTTTTTAAATATATATATGTGTAATTGTATAAATTACTCAAGTTTATTACTAAAAATTAACATTTAGATTGAGTAATGTATTTGAATAAAAGAGAAAATAAGTTTTTTTTTTCATTTTATAAAAGATACAATATTACATTATTATTTATTATTGTTCATTGTTGTTTTTACAATTAAATTAAGTGAGATTGTTTAACGAAGAGTTCATCTATTCTTGGAGTAAATCATCTAATCCTTAATTAGACTATTCAATATACATCTCTATTCTATTAAGAATTTAAATTCATATAATTACTCAATTTATGTTGTCTCCTATCGATTTCAATAGGAATGTCATTAAGCCAACACTAATATCCATCTACAGATAACATAAAAATTATGAAATAACAGTTATTCTCTATATCATTTATAGTTGAATATTCTTCATCAACTACATATAATTAACATTTATTTAATTTTAAAACAAATTTGTATTGATTAAGCTTGTGTCAACAAATTGATTAAGTCTCTCACCTGTTTATTCTTTTACCTATTGAATTAAAACAACCAAAAGTTATTAAAATTAAAAAAAACTAACAAAAATTATTAATTATAAAATAAAATTTAATTATCAACAAGTTTTTAAATAAATTATAATAACAAAAATCAGAATTAAAAAAAAAATGTATACCCTATTTTGCAGAAATTAAAGAATAATATTTTAATTGCATATAACCTAGAATTAACTGTGAATTCAAAATAGAATGAATCCATAATCAACCCATAATTAACTTAATTTAAACCTACATTATTTTCTATATCATGCATTAATATGAAGTATTATCGATTTTCTAAATAAAATAACAAATATTTACACGAGTGTTTAATTTGATGGGTTTTAAAGAAGGAGAAGAAAAGAAAGGAAAATAAGAACATTAATAAAGATAATACTAAAGGAGAATATTATTGGTTAAGGAATAATAAATACACCATTTTTACTTAAAATGATAATAATTAATTCTATTAATTAAAATAACATAAATACATATAACTGATTTTATAAAAACAAAAATATCTTTTAAATTCTATTAATCATTTTTAATCGGTATCATTAAAACACGGGTTAGCAAGACGCAATACTTAATAACAATTATGAAATTTTAAAAAGTTTAATACTAATAGAATAAATAAAATAACTTAGTAAAACAATTTCTCGAATATGTGGATTTCGAATTTGGTCAATGGGTGGCATCGAATTCCAAAGTTAAATACACTCCTTTGTTATTTGTATAAATGAAACATAATGAGGTAAAATTAAGCATGGAGATTTGAAAAGGCCCCTACGAAACAAAAAACAAGGAAAAAGAAAACAAAATGGCAATCCTATATAGTTTTTGTTTGCTTTCCTTCAACGAACTAAAATAATAATAAAACATAAAAAGTATTGTATTCAATTTATTTGCTAAATTGACAATAGTTAATAATTTTACATTACGCATTAAAAATATTTATCAAACAAAAAAGCCACTCACTTTAAATTTGTCATCATAGTTTTTTATTTTTACTTATTTAAGGCTAAATATATATATATATATATATATATATATATATATATATATATATATATATATATATATTTTCACATAGAATAATACATCGAAATTGAATAAGTTCATAGTAGATATATTTAGTCCTTAAATATTTAACAGAATTATGTAAACACCAAATGTTAAATAAGACGCTGCCCTAATAATTTTAAGAACTCATCGTACCACATTAATAGGTTTTAATGAAGCTGTTTCTGTGTCGGATTTAGGTCATGAATTTAACACTAAAAAAAGTTAATTTTTCCTCAATTCACAAATGAACAAGCCGCTGAATGGTAACCAACAAGAAAAACATAACTAATATCGTAAAATCTAAAACGTCCGAACTCATTAATCAAAACCTTAAAGACAAAAACCTTGAAAACCTCATTTCTCAAACAAATATTAACCCTTCCATTTTAATTTAATTGGCACGAAACTTTTTGTCCCGTGACTACACTATAAAGGTCAAATACGAGGTGACAAGAGTGAGGTAAGGATGATGAAGTATTGATGGCATGTGAATTTTCAAGTGATCTTGTTGATTTGCCCATTCTGGAGACTTGATTTTTCTTACTATATTCCCTTTATGTTTTTTCTTTCATATTTTCATAAAACCTTTTTTTAGTGACTTCACATAGCTAAAAGATTTGTAGATCTTAGACCCACTACAAATGTCCAAGTAAGATTATTTTACCACGTAATAAGTCAACCTACTAGTACTCCACATTTCTCATTGTTTAATAAATATCTTTACCAGTAAATATCTAAAAATTAATTAAGATGTTCTAAGTCATATACAATAAAAGCTTAGCACAGTGACAACATTAAGCAAAATTAGGACAAGTTATTTCCAATAACCTACAACCATGTCACAAGAAAACATTTGATTTTATTTATTCTAGACAAGCTTCCAAAATAAAAAGTCAAATGGTAATCCTAATATTGTAAATTCAAATGGCAACCCTAATATTGTAAATTCAAATGGTAACACTAAATAAACATTATAAAGATTTAGGTCCCATAAATAAGGATGGTCATGGATTAAATTTTTAATGATCCAATTCACGTCTATTTTAAATCCAAATAGTTGGATTAGATTTTTGATCCAAATTCATTAATTAGTTTGAATTTTTTTAAAATCAAGATCCAAATATTTGGATCAAAATTTAAATTCAATCCAAATATTTGGATCAAATTCAAAACCCAAAATCCATTTTTTATAAAAGAAATTTAATTCTTTGGGATATTGGAAACTGCTTTTTTCCATAGGGTTTATTGCTCTTTTATGTTTTCATGAACCAACATAGTAAGTAACCAATATCTTGTTATTTTGTAAATTAATATCTAAATTGGTCACTATAGTGACTAACAAATTTTTGTCATTAAAATTGGTTATTATCAGAGGATTTTCTTATAGTTTATATTTATTTATTTTAGTATCGATTAATCTAATTTTAATTTATATATATTATCAATATGTGTGCCTATGTGACATCGAATAAGAACCATAGATTATTTTAATTCAAAAGTCCAAATTTGAAGAGGACAAGTTTTCTCACTCAATTTTTCTTTCCCACTTTTGATATAAATATCCTTACACTCATCTCATCCATAATCATATCCTTTATCCATGCTCATCTTCTTCGTCCACACACATTTTCTTCATACACACTCTTATATCCTTCTTCCACATTTATTTTCTTTACTCACATTGATCTCCTTCATCCGCAACATTTTTTCTATATTTTTGTATTTTGTCTTGGAGATGAATGTTTTCTGCGAGAATATTTCTTTTTGAAATTATTATCATTAATGTTTGCTAGGTTGATGCAAATTAAATTAATATGAAAATGATTAAATATGCTTTAAATTTCTAAATTTTGACGTGAAATTGAGATTCGTCTGTGTTTCAAACTTTGATACATTTTGATACCTAAATTTAAAAAGTAAATGAATATATTTTTTTTAATCTAGTTATGTTAAATTTTTTTGATGTGCCAAATGGATTTTAGGGTGACATTTAAGTTATTTATACCATTTTACCATGTTCATGCTTAAATGTCAATTCGAAACGCCATTTAATAAGCCTAACATCATTGGATATTGGATTAAAAGTACTATATTAATTATTCTTAAAGTTTGTGGAACAAAATTGTTGGGAAGATAAACAAGCGAAACAGAACTCAAATCAAATCTTCCTTAAATAAATAATATGCAAAATAATAAAATGCGTTAAACAAAGAAGAGAGGAACCCCAATGAAATCCCCAAGGAAAAATCCACGGGAACTAGTCCAATAAAATCTTTCAATAATAACAATTAATTGATACACCACAACTTCTCTTGGAGCTTCCAAAGATCAACAAAACACTGTTCTCTTCACCAATAACAAGGTGGATAACAAACCCCAATGAATACTTTAAATAAACAACATAAGCAACCCTCATATATGAGATGGTGAATAAAACATTTTCTCCAAGATAGTTTCTCTGCACAGACTTGCACATGATAAATTGATTGCTCTTTTTTTTTTCTTCTTCATGTCTGATGAGTTATTTTCTTTTCTCACTAGAGATACTCACAAACTTCTGTCTTTGCACACTATTTTCCCTCATAACAAATTTGATGTAAGAGTTACATATTTTAAATTGCATAATGGGTCGGGAACCCATAAAAAAATACCTAATTTTTTTAATTAAATCAATGTAGGTCTAATATATTGGTGATTCACATGACAAAAACGTATCAAAGTTTGGGACATTGACGAATTTTAATTTCACATATAAATTTAAGAACTAAAAACATATTGGTTAAATTATGCCTTCGTCCCCATTTTTGTTGGGAAATATCAATTTGGTCATTCTTTTTATTTGTCTCAATTTGGTCTCTTTGTTGAGAAATATTATCCAATTAGATCTTTTTAGTATGATATTAGCAACGTGAATAAGTGTCACGTGTCAATTTCTAGTCTTATTTTTTAATTATTATTATGTTTTTTGATTTGATTTGATTTTTATTGTTTAAATTTTTAAAAAATAAAAAAATTGTCACGTGTTAAACTGACGTCATGTCATGTGATAGTTGTGGTGTGGTAGTAACACTGCCACATTATGTGTCAATGTCTCGGTCTTAATTTGGTTCATGTACTTTTTTTTTGTTTTAATTTAGTCCATTTTTTTTAAATTGAGTTAGAGATTAAAATAAAATTAATTTTTATATAAATGATATACAAGTATTTTTGTTAAAATTGATATTTTTATTCAAATTAATACTTTTATTATATATTTTTAATAAAATTAAGTTTATTTAAATTTGTATTTCACATTCAACTTTATTTATTTATTTTTTAATTTTTTAATTTTTTAATTTATTTGTTTTAAATTGTTATAAAAAAATTTTAAAATTATTTAAAAATTTTACACTTGAATTTATATAATTGTATAAAATATTAAATTTATCACATTTTAAAAATATACAATTATTTGAAATATAAATTCATATAAAAAAACATTAAAAAATAATGTAGTAAATTATCAATACAAATACAAATCAATGTAAAATAAAAATTTTAAGATAGTTGAAAAAGTTGATAAATTTATTTTATTTTATGAAATACAACTGATCAACAAGTTTAACATTAGTTGAAATTAATTTTGATTTTTTTTCTATTAACAAATTTTAAAACAATTTTAAATAAAATTCAATGTAAAATATAAATTTAAATAATCTTAACCTTGCTAAAAAAATTTAACAATAACATTAATTTTAATAAAAATATTTGTATACCATTTAAATAAAAATTAAATTTTGTTTTAATGGGAGGATTAACGAATTGCTAAATTTTAAAAAAAATAGAATTAAGTTGAGACAAAATAAAAATACACGAACTAAATTGAGATTGAGTGTGATAGTGACATGTGTCACTACTACTGCCACATCATACCATCACTGTCATGTCATCAACGCGACACATGATAAAATTTTAATTATTTAAAAAATTTAAAAATAATTAAAAAATAAAAAATTCAAAAAAATAAAAAACTGACACACATGATACTTCTCTCTTTTTAACGTTGTTAGTACAATGTTAACAAAAAGATCTGATTGCATCATATCTTCAAAAATAAAAATCAAATTGAGATGAATAAAAAAAAATTGATATTTCTCAACAAAAATAAAAACCAAAAACATAATTTAATTAAACATATTTAATTCATATACAAAATAGTTTTTATTTAACTTCAAATAAGTCGATATTAAATTAAATAAATTTTAAAATAAAAATTTTTAGTGTCCACTGTGAAGGTAAACTGATTTAGTTAAATATTAATTTAAAACCTATTGTTGAGTTAACATCTGCTTACCAAATATCAGTTAGAGTTGATCTTCAAAAGTTGATATTAATGGATTAATATTTAAGATTTTAAAGTCCGGGCAATGCAAATTTGATGTTATGGAATAATTGATGAGGATTTTTGATTGATACTAAATATTTTTTTTATCTATAATCTTGTACATTTCGTAAAATACAGTAAAATTCAATAAAGGAAAGACTAAAATGAAAACAAAAATTATAGAATGGTTAAGAAACTAAAAATGAATTTCGTAAAAAAACTAAAATCATAATTTTTATAAAATTTTATGTGAAGTTAAACTACTGGATGATATGACTACTGGCATTATCTTTATATTATGTTTATATCATTATACTTTATGATAAAAACAAAAATACATTAACCGGAAGAATATAGAAATTAAGACTAATAAAATTTTCATTTATTTAATTGAGAGTGAAATTGAAAAAATAGAACGTACAACCCCGGAAGATAACAAAAGAGAGGAATAATTACATAAACTATAATTTTAAAAATATTTCCCATCTTCGAACTTTTTTAATCTAATGAATTTATTGAGTAACAAACTTTTTACCATTAAATTAAAAAAAGTAAATAAAATAAAAAAACAAAAGGATTACAAATTAATTTTAAAATGTCTTTTTCCCTCTTTCTTTCTATAAAGAAAACATAACTCGGAGAAGGAATCTATAAAGAGCTTTATAAAAGTAGAAATAACCTAATTCCGTATGAATGCTCAAGAGACCACCATTATTATTATTATTATTATTATTAGTGTTAAATCTTAAAGTAGCTTATAAATACACTAATTAGTTTATTTGTAATTGCGCCTTTAGTTAATTTGTTTAGAGTTAGAAAGGTGTATGAAAGTGAAAAAGTTGTTGAGAAAAAAACTTTGTGTGAAAGGGTTGGGCATTAACTTTGTTCGCAAAAACAGTGTGGGGAACATGGGCGACTCTAAAGAACATGGTCCAAACCTGACAAGCCACCACCTTCGCCAAACAAAAAAATTAAAATATGAATTATGAATAAACTTGAACCTCCTACGCCCAACACTGTCTGGGCAACACCTGCTATATGTTTAAAGTTTGTATCATATGATATTCCCGTTAAGATCACTACTTAACCTTCTACTTCTCTAAATTAAAATGCTTTCACTTTGAACCACTGAGGAACATGTTTCAACAAAAACCGCCTGAAACAATAAGGATACCCGACAATGTCTTATGCAAATTACAGAAAGAGTAGATTCTCCGTTTTCAGTTTCTCAACACCACCCAACATCATCATGCGCACTTTGACCATTCTCAATAACTTACTTCTGCAATAATATAACAAAATTTTCGTATTATAAACCTTGGGTCCCCTAATTAAAAAAATAACACACATATTTCAATTGCTTAGATTAGTAAAATATTACATGTTGAAATTAAAAAGGAAAAAAATTTAGAGTAAATTTTATGATAAAAAGGAGCGAGTGGGGTAAAGTAGAATCTTTAATCTTATAGATAGGTTGCAGTGGGTGAGTCAAAGATATACGCGTAACTCGTATGTGTAAATATGTAAAATATGTAGAGCAGCCAACAACAAGAACACCTTTAGACCACGCAGTTCTGAAAAGCTTTTGGTAGCAGCCAAGTCCAATTAAGGCAGCAAGCAGCCGCTACCAGTTGGCTCCCAAGTCTTAAATTTTTCTTTCACCTAAACCTAATCTCGTCACTTCCCACCTTCAAATCTTCCTCTGAAAAATATTCAATTAAATGATTAATGTGACACTGTAACACCACAAATCTCACATCTTTCATAAATTAATCAACTCCTAATCACTTCTTCAACATTCCTGCTTTCGTTAATTCTCATCATTACTTGGTTTAGTTACTCTCCTGCATTATAATATTTCCTTAATTATCCCTTTTTAAATTCCACCCGTCTTTTTACTTGGTGTAGACCGTGGAAGATTAGGATTGGAAGATTTTCGACTTGTCAAATTTTCTTCTATCAATTCATGCACACCACCAAGATCACAATTCCTTCTTCCTTTTGAATTCCTTTTGCTTTTTTCACCCATCTTGGACTGTCTTGTCTACGAAGTCCACGCCACCTTAAATAATCACAACATTTATAATATATATATATATATATATATCAATTTCTTATTCTTATATATAAAATTGTCACTTAATCACCATACCCCATCTCGCTCCTGCTCCTGCACGTAATAATTTAATTGCTTTCAATAGAAAAAATAAAAATTTAAACAAAACCTCTTTTTCCTTCTCCTCATTCTCTCCCTTCCCACCCCTTACATGTCAAGTATAAATAGGTGATATGTGATGCCACCTTTCTGCAACCAAAAATCCACAACCCTCTCCGGAGTTATACCAGTTCTCTATATACAACCCATTCACATATATTCCTCGTGGATCAAAATAACACACAGACATATTATAGCAATGGTTGCGCCTTGTCCAACTTCCATGATGGTAGGAAGCAAGAAAACAAAGGGTATGGGAGTTCCGACGATCGACCTTTCATTGGAGAGGTCGAAGCTGTCGGAAATAGTGGTGAAAGCATGTGAAGAATATGGTTTCTTCAAGGTGGTGAAGCACAGTGTGGCGAAGGAGGTGATTTCAAGGTTGGAAGAGGAGGGAACGGCGTTTTTCTCGAAAAGCTCCTCCGAGAAGCGTCAAGCTGGCCCTGCCAATCCTTTTGGCTATGGCTGCAGAAATATTGGCCCCAATGGCGATATGGGTCACCTCGAGTATCTTCTCCTTCATACCAATCCTCTTTCCGTATCTGAGAGATCCCAAACCATAGCCAACGACCCTACCAAGTTCAGGTACTCCCTCCTATTACTTTCACAACTCTTCTATCTCCTTTCTTCTCTCAACTACGGATTCCATTAACACGTCCTCAAAATAATAATACACTCATAAACTTATTTACAACTGATTTTTAATCTTTTACGAGTCTTAAGTTTGTTCGACAATAGTATTACTATAGGAACAGTTTAAGATTTACTACTACAACATAATAATTACTGTTTATTGGCATGTGTGTGACAGGGATGGGTAGAAAGCCAGGGGGGAGGGGGGGTCTGTGGGGATATAGAGTAGGGAACAACCCCTTATCTGTTTGTGTTTCTTAAGAGCCAAGCAGGGTGGTGGGTGTTTTAGTCCGTAACTCTGACGAAATTCATATAACTTTTCATTTTTTTTTATCATGTATTTCATAGCTGTATTTTTCCTATTTCGATAACATTTCTCAATAAATTAGAAAACAATGATTATGTCTTAATATGAACAAGAGAATTTAATCATGAAAAATTGAAAGAATTATTAGTATTTCTTTCTTCACGTCTACATTCTTTGAGAAGACATCTTTCCTTTATACCGGAAGTTATGACGGCTGCAAAATTTTTCCACTTTTTAATATTTAGCAGTTTAATAAGCTCATTTTTATATAAAAAAAGAAAAAAAATTACTTCACCAATGTATTTATGATTTATGTAGAACTTTTTTTTCATGGTTTACCGGATATTTAATAAAGACTTCTAGTCGTTTACATTACTGGTAGACCATTCTTACGAGGAAAAAGGATCATCTAGAAATCTATATTCGTACTAATAATATTTTTTTGGATTACTTTATTTATATGTATATATTAATATGGCCCTGTCTACCGCTTTCCGTGTATGATAAATAGAGTGAAATAACAACAATTATGGTAGCTTATTTTATGGTTTTTTAGTAAAATAACAACACAATTATGCTATCTTATTTTATTAATTTTCTATCCATTAAATATGAATATTTGAGTTGAAAAGGTATAAGCAACACGTGCACAAACAATGACTGTGTCAAAGAACCTTAATTAATTATTTTTCTTCGGGTACAAATCCTGACTGATTTGCAGTTCAATTTTCCGGTTAAAATTTTAAAATAAATGTAAAACACATTTCAAAATACCATTACACTTACAATCATTGTGTTTTATATATATTATTTTTATGTATTTTCTGTAATTCAGCATTAAGCAGCACCTTTAGCATTAATAGTTTAATAAAAGTTTTTTAATATTCCTATACATATATATATATATATATATATATATATATATATATATATATATATATATATATATATTTTATTTTTTCTCTTTTCAGTATATCCAATTGTTTTTTCTCATTTCCGCCTCCTCTATCCTGAGATGGGTGTGTATGTCTCATTTTTCTTCTTTAAAATGCATGGGAATTGGCAGCAGCTATAAAACTGTTTTTGTTTATGGAACACACTTTCTATGAGTGCTGGGCCCAACATATGTAGAACTAACATTATTGCACGACAATCACGTTATTTAATGGCTTTACCACAAGTCATTACGTGGCAGTGGTTTGAAGTAAAAAGGAAAATGAGGCGCATAATTTTGGGTTAAAATTGTGAATAAGCCGAAAAGGGTAGATATAGAATATAAGCTTGGTTTAGCAGTGTATTAAGGAGAAAGGAGAGTAGAAAGTTAATGTAAGAGGTTGTGTTATTTGTGCTATGAGTAGCAGTGGTCTTTATTGAAATTGTGGAGCCACGTTGCCCACTTTTCCTAGCATGCCCGTACAAAGGCAGTGACCATATATCTTGATGTCACCGGAAGAAAATGGACCAAATATTGGGGTAACACTGTCACATAGAAACAAACAAGTGACACAATCCAATCAAGAATAGAGAAAAGTAATATTATATGATATGATCCTCCATGTGTGTTTGCCTGGTAGTATGTGGTAACATGAGAAAAGACGCATGTTTAGATATACTTGAGATAGGTTTTTAACCTTAAATAGAGGTCAGTAACGCCCTGCATGTTTTGGTTTCAATTGCAGTTGCGCCGTAAATGATTATATAGAAGCAGCTAAAGGACTAACATGTGAGATTCTTGATCTTGTGGCGGAGGGTCTGTGGGTCCAAGACAAGTTCTTACTCAGCAACCTCATCAAAGACGTCCACAGTGACTCACTCCTCAGGATCAATCAGTACCCTCCCGTGAGCCTAAACGGCAACAAGAACAGGGACACCTCCAAACTTGAGCCACATCACCTCCACAACCAAAATAATAATAATAATAATAACAACACCACCAACAACATTGGTTTCGGAGAGCATTCTGACCCTCAGATCTTGACCATCATGCGATCCAACAACGTGGACGGCCTTCAGATTTCCACCCACGATGGCTTGTGGATCCCTGTCCCCCCTGACCCTAATCACTTCTTCGTTATGGTTGGTGATGCCCTCCAGGTTGGTTTCTAATCAACTCAATATCACACTCATAACATACTATAACCACGATTACCACTAATCAACTTCTCATTTACTGTACCTTACTTAACATGTCTGCAAACAGAGACACGCCTTAGGCATAGTAACATAATGTTGTTTCATATGTTTGTATATTTTTTCTTAGGTTTTGACAAATGGAAGGTTTAGAAGCGTGAGACACAGAGTATTGACCAACGCGACCAAAGCCAGAATGTCGATGATGTACTTCGCAGCACCACCGCTGAATTGGTGGATCACTCCACTGCCCAAGATGGTGACACCGCACAATCCAACTCTCTATAAGCCCTTCACCTGGGCCCAATACAAACAAGCAGCATACTCTCTACGATTGGGAGACACTCGCCTTGATCTCTTCAAGATCCAACGACAACAAGATACCCATCTCGCTTCTGCTTCTCCCTGACACTTACATCGCATTCCTTCTGCATATTCTTCCACCACCTAATGTTACTCACAGAGAGCAAGCAGCACTTGGACTTTCCCAATACCTCTTTTTTCTCTCTCTCTCTCTCTTTTTTTTTTTTTTTTTTTTAATATAGTCTCTATAGTTTCATAGAGTTGTAAAAGCTCACCATTAGTGATTTACATTGGTGGAAAAGTATTCCACCTTGTTCCTACTGCTGTAAAATATAGCCAACTTTGAATTCCTATACAAGGGTATTTTGACATAATCAATCATCATCTATGAATTCAGCACCACCATCATTTATTTATTTATTCTTTTGAGTCCCCTGCTACAGAGCTACCAGATCTAATAATGCATAAATTTTTTAAAAATGGCCATTTGTGTATTTATTACCCCAATGTTTGACTATGCACATTTAAACGGGTTCAGGTAGAGTGATTTTTAGCACCTGTTAAAGCTTATTAAAAAATAATTATTAATTAAGGTTTGGTCGCTTGATTTGTGTTGAAAAAGTTGGAATCTTTCTTGTTGAATAAGTATAACATGCAGCATGTTTAGTTTTTTTCTTTATTAACTATAAAAATGTATGAAGCAACCGGAGACTGATATTCTGGTCTTCGTTGACACTGACAGAAGAGAAAGCCAGCTACTAGAATTTGAAAGTCAACTTAGATTTTGGCGGAGAGTAGAAAACTGGAAACCAGATCTGTTCTGTCTATTACAGATAAATATAGCTATTCACAAATCAAAGCTAGTGTTTCTAACTTCTAAGTATAAAAAAACTTGTGTTTTCTGAAAATGCAGTAATTTCTACACATTTTATATTTTAATTTTAGTTCTTTAGACTGGTAGACTTATCTGGGAGGAAATAGATAAATCATGTATCAACAAGTCTAATTTCAACAGGATCGTAGAACCATTTCTATCGCAATAATGTTTTGTTTCCTCTGTAGGTTTTAATTGAGCAAAATTCCTGACAAAACTGTGTAGGACAAATGCTTTAAGTTTGTTGAAAACACATCCTTAAGTGTTTATAATTTTGTGCATGGAATTTATGAATAAAAGGGAAATGAATTTCTCTAGAATAATATATCTTTCTTTAAATATATTTTCTGTATAAAAAACCAGTAATTGGTATCAAGATTATGTTCTAAAAGTCAAAGACTTTTAGATCTGTGAGAGGTCTTCAAAGAAGATTACGATGTTGCTTTGTAGTCACAATATTTCCACCATTATCCAGATAAAAATTGACAAGAAAAAAACAAAAATTAAGAACGAAAAAGTGAAGCCATTTTGTTGTATTTTGTGTTTCACAAACCATTTTCACCAAAATCATGGATCTTAAAATTGTAAATACAATTTGTGATTGCAAGATACGAAGAATATGAAATGATCCTAAGGATACAAACTGAAAATGGAAAATAGTACTTGATTAATGCGTGGCATTACTAACAAGGCGTGAAAAAAGTTGCGACTATGCTTGAAAATATGAAACTTATATAGTCACGATAGAACAAAGTATCACTTTGGCAGAGTGTTATATGCATCGCAGAACTTGAATAAACTTGAATAAAGAAGACTTAAAGAGACAAGAAAGAAGAAAGGTGCTTTAAGCTAGATTGAAGATAAGAAACGAGGCCAAACAAGAAAAAAGAGCATGTAGGAAATAGCAATGAAAACAATAATAACCTAACTTTTTCACCATGCCCTTTAAAATGTAAAATGTAATGGCTGGGCAAGATAGTTGTTGGATATGAGTGTAGGCATGTTGCAGCAATAATGCAGTAGCTTGAACAGGTGGTGTGATGACATACATAGTGTAATGTTTTGAAAAAGGAGAGAAAGTGTTTGAGGTAGCTAGCAGAGTGTGAGAATTATGGACTTAGAATAGAAGCCCCCATTAGAGTGTGAAAGGTCCACCTATCTGATGCAGAGGTGGTGGGTTCTTTGTAGATGACAAGCAGAAAGGACAAGATGAGAAGAGTGATGAAGATGAGCAACAGTTGCAGCATTTTCATTAAACCCTGCATCGACATTGAATTTAACATGATTTTGCTAAACAATAAGGTCATTTCATTTCTGTCTGGGGTTGATTACTATTACTATTACTATTGTTGTTTGATGCAGGTATTTTTTTCAGGTTACTTAAGCTGCTTTTAGTTGGTGTTTATGTCTTGGTACAATGTCTAGTTTGGACCCAATTCTTGTATTCTATCAAGTACTACTTTGAGCCAACCCTCCTGTAATTAACTGCCACTTTCAGATATTGGCTAGGAAGGAAGCACCCTTCTTTTAAACCGCTAATGTCATGTCCCAATGTTTCTATGTCAAACATCACATAACATTTCAAACACTTTTAGCTGTATTTTTTAATTCCTTTATTTTATACTTCTATATATTCAAATCCCATAATAACTTACATATTTATTATCATTAATACTGTTAAAATAACTGAATTATGAATATATATACATATATATGTATATTCACTAATATTGATGAACATTATTGGAGGTTCTTAACCTTTTTTATGGATTGTCTAGTCATTTATCTTGAGAGAGATGTTTTTTTTTTTTTCCAGTGACCAGTTTCTCTCAACTCACTTCATCAAAGATTAGTGAATTCACATCTGGTACTGGTAAAAGATACGTTTTTATGCGAAGTAAGTATAACAAGAAAATTCGAATACAACATACCCATTCCATTTAAATGGCAAAAAAAATGTTTTGATCGAGTTTAGATTTCGATACAGCAAAACCAATTGTCTGTTATCTTCGAACTATCCTGTTATACTTATACATATATTCATATACATATGTGTAATATAATTTATTTTTTGTGATGATTAAAAATAAAAAGTGAATTATTATTTGAGTAGTTAAATAATAATAATATTAATTAAAATTGTGATAATTAAATAACAAAAATAAAACTTTAAAATTATACATTCAAATAAAAGTATACGTTGATTCCTATTTTTTATTTTATTATTTGTTTACATACTATTTTAACTATAATATAACCAATAACTTAATTCGTGTAATTTAATTGAATTGTATGAGTAAATCAACATTGAAAAATTTAACTGACATGGATGATAAAGAATTTTAAAATCTAAAACCCGTATCCTTTGTAGGGACCTTACACTTAGCATTACTCTTTTTAGAAACTTTAACATTTTTGTTTTTGAATTATGTAACTCCAATAACTTAAAATGAATCCTATAAATTAAGAGAATTGAGGAGATGAGTTATCATAATTAAAATATATTCTAAGAATGTTAGAAATTATAGTTATTATATAATTAATGATGTGAATATATTGGAAGTAAATTAATTATTTGTTTTTATTTAGTTTGTAATGGTAAATATAATTAAAATTATAAAAAAGAATTGATATGTAATTAAAGAGAGTAAAAAAAAAAAGAGTGGCATACCCTGTGAAATTGATGATCCAGCAGTTTAAAGGTCCTCTTCATTTTGGCAGCAAGATTGCATATATTATCGTTCAGCCTTTTGTGAGTTGGCTTCACTCCAATGGTGTTGTACGCTCTGAACCTCAAGACATCACTATCCAATGCGAAAGATTTTGTGCACAAAAAGAGCAGCACATCAAGATTAAGACCTAAGCAAACAAATGGCTCCATAGGGAACAATCAAGATAATCCCTTCTTTCAAGCCCTTTTACCAAGATTCGGACACTCGCTTCACACCACTAATCGTCCTTGCCGACTCGTTGACTGCAACATAACATTTCATTACGCATGTCATTTCTCAGGAAAATCACATTTTACCAACATTTCAGCCTCACTCAACTTTCTAAGATGGTTTTACTGTCATTCTCATTTGATCATTTCTTCTTGCTCCACACAGCCCCGAATCAGAAGCAAACACCTACGTAAATCTAAAGAAAGAAAACTGAATCAATAGAAGCCCTTTTCCTTTCTAGATAGTAAAGTCTTGCTTGTCTAATTCGGTCCTACCAACTAACCAATATGACGAAGAATTAAGTCACACCTGTTCCATCAACCATTCAAGATCCCTCATGCGTGCTTCTTTACATTTTTTGAGTTAACCAAAATGGTAGGTAAGCTACACTGTGACCTCACACAAGCTTTTCTCTGTTATACTGCACTTTCTTCCGCTAGATTCAGTTCCCAAGTTGCATGGTTGGTGGCCAGTATTTTTCTCATGCACAAAAGAAATTTACAAAACGAATCTAACACGGCTAATAATATCCATTTTTTTATGATCAAAAATAACTTTCCAAGTTGCTAAACTTATATTTCAGACAAGTGCTGTCGACACGTGAGAAAAAGAAATTTTTACTCTATGCCATTCATCACAAGCCAAGTGCACAAGTGTTAGTTTGGAGGTTTTTTGGTCATGCAGAAAGACCCATCAAGATTTTGTATTAATTGTCATAATTTGGTAAGAAAATGGAATAACCAACCTGGTATAATTACTAATTTCACAAGGAATTAATCCTGATTTTTTTTTCTACTTTTTTTGCGTAAGAGATAAGCTTCCCTTCAAATCCTAGTATTAAAACCTTGTTATACGTATCTGATATTTGAAATTTATTTTGTGGCGAAACCTTAAAAACGTACATGTCCAATCTGTGTTCTGGTCTACTACAATGGCTTCAATTTTGCTATTACTAAAAGCGTTACTAAGATGCTGTCACCATGAACTTCAGCCCGAGAGTCGAAGGTGGAAAGACACAGAAACAAAGGAGTTGATATCCACTATTAAGGGAAAGAAAGCAGGGAAATCATCCAGTGGCTTAGACAACCTAGAACACTTCTGGAATTTCTTCAATGGTCACAACGATGAGACCAGACCCTGGAAATTAGCCGAGTGTTGCATTTGGCCTTAAAATTCTGTTCCCTGTCTTATCCTGCTCCATCATGTTCGTGTTTTTTTGCGTATTCCTGCTTCATCATGCTGCCATTCCATAACTCACAAGCTTCAAGATCAAATTTTATGTCTTTCTTTTTCCGTACTTTGATAAGTATAAAGCTGGTTCAGCTTGCGCATGCGTGGTGTTCATTGTGCTCACATCATTTCCTTTCCACCACAACAGTTTTAAACAGTGTTCTCCTTTTATTTATATTCCCATTTAAGGAACACATTTATGAAACAAATTTGGTGGTGTAACATACAACAAAGAATGGATGTAGTGCTAATATTTTCAATCAATGAAAACAAACCACTGTTTATTTGTAAATTATCAATATTCAGAAGCACCAGGGTTTTAATTAACTCATAAATACGTACTAATTGAAGTCTGCATGTTGTTTCATTTTCACCACGTGTCGATGAGCCAAGTGTCCCCTTCAATGAATTGGGTCCCAATAAATGGCTTGGCCTCTTCATCATTAAGCACTCGTGCCCATGGCACTCTTCCAGCAAAGTTAGCTCCTGGCCCACTACACATGTATTCTCCATAATATACCCTCCTGCAATACACACATACAATTAGTTCTAGTAATTAATTTGTGTAAAAAGAAAAATGCATGACTTGAATGTGGTGCATTGAACTAACGAATCACGGTTTTGGTGACCCCAATCACTCCATCCTTTGGGGAGTACTAGGTTGTCCATGTAGGTGTAAGAGAAAACAACTCTGGAATAATCGCCCCATGCTCTTCCTAGATAAACATGCCCACTACCGGTTACTGTGCAGTTTTTGAAGGAGAATCCACCCTCCAGTGACGAATTTGTACGCTTTTGAGCAGTGATAGAAGCCACCTTCTTAGTCGTGGAATTTAGGTAGCAATTCTGCTTGCCAAGTCAATAAATAAACTTACCAGTGCTAAATTAATACACAAAAGATACTGCTCCTAACAAAATAAAGATTGTCCTCAACTCTTCAGAACACGAGATGAAATCATGAGTATCAACCTTTTATATGTGAATATTTTAAAAGGTCTGATTAAATTTGCAATTAACTTAGAAATTTGTTATTTTTAACTCAGTTTTGTGTTTTAAAAAATTGTTTTACTTTAAAAATTTACTGTTCATCTTTATACTTTTTTTGGTTACTTAACTTGTTTTTGAGAAGTAAAGAAACAATGATATCATTTTGGTGATTACAAAATTAAATGAAAGTACTTAAATAAAAATTTTAAAATAAATTTAATAAAATGTTTTTTTTAATATAAGGTTTAATCATATACATGATACTCCTATTTGTGGTTCAATTTTGTTCTTTTACTTTTTTTTCAATTTATAATTCTTTTATTTTTTCTTAAATGATTCAATTTAATTATTTCTGTTAAACTGATGTTAATACTATATATAATTTAATTTTGTATGGTGATTATATATATTACCAAGAACACATTTGTGTGTTCGCATTTTTTAATTTAAGAAAATTAAAAAATTAAGTTAAAATCAATAATATTTACTTTCATAATATATAATTAATTTTTAAAATAATTGTTAAATAAAATAACTATTCGAAACAAAAGAAATTTTTAAAATAATGATTAAAAAAATTATTTATAAAATAATTAATTTTAAAATAATAATTAAAAGTAAAAATGGAAAAAATGAAATTGGACATAAAAGAAGAATTTTCTTTATATATTGTTACAGATTTTATAATATAAATTAAAAATATATATTTTGGATTGTTTATTTCAAAATACAAAATTAACAATAATTTTAAATACAAAATATTTATACGGTGCAGCAAGAAATACACAGAGGTGTAAGAACAAACTGCCGAATGTTACTATTTGAGAACTGAAGACTTTTTCTCACTTTGGGCCATGGGCCTTGGACCATTGCCTCTCAAAACACAAACCTTATGATGCAGTTTTTTCCTGCACCATCATGGGTTTCTTCTTGCACCTTCATATAAAAGATATTTCTCATTTGTTCTCTATTGAATTGTCCAATCCAAAAATTAAAATTAACTTCTGAATATATAATCTGAAAAAGCTTTCCCAGTGTATAAGTTGGATATCATTTTTAACTTATAGATTATACAAGAAAAACAACTTTTAGATTGTAGAATCCAAATTCAAAAGTAAACAGTTATTAAGAAAAAAAAAATACTTCCAAATTACACAATTTAAAATTTAACTTTTATCTCTGAATTATGTAATTCATAATTTTTTTAAAGAAAAAAATGATTTACAAATTATAAAATTTACAATTTTTATAATATAATGTGCATGAAGAAGCTGCTACAGCAGGATCGGTCTAACTGCAGATTATCTAACACCTTTGGGTCTTTATTATGTATCTCTAAAATTTTTTTTACACCTTCAAACTTTTTTTAAAATTCCAAAAAATCTTTTGACCATTTAAGGGGAAATCCATGGACATCATCCTCCCAAAATTTCTTTCGGATACCGACTTTCGGAAGTCAAAATATATGACCATTTAAGGAAATCCACGGACATCATCCTCCCAAAATTTCTTTCGGATGCCGACTTTCGGAAGTCAAAATATATGACTTCCGAAAGTTAAAATATATCACCGGAAGTCAACTTTCAGAAGTTAAAATATATCATCGAAAGTCGACTTCCGAAAGTCAAAATATATCACCGAAATTCGACTTTCAAAAGTCAAAACATATCATCAGAAGTCGATTTTTGGAAGTTAAAATGTTTCACTGGAAGTCGACTTCTGGAAGTCAAAAAAAATATTACCGGAAGTCGACTTTCGGAAGTCAAAAAATTAATTCTATTTGAAATATTTTTAATTCTTTTTAGAATTTATGTTTTCTAACTTTTAATTGTTTTTTAGTTTATTATTTATTGTTTTATTTATTTTTTATGTTTTCATATTTCTTAATATATTTTAAAAATAAAAAAATATTAATATCCATATATATAATTTTATTTTTATTTAATATACTGAAAAATAAATATAAATATAAAAATAGGTAAAAATAAAATAATATTAAACTTTAAATAAAAAACAAAAAAACAAAAAAAATATTCTGCTTCATTTAATTTTATTTTATATTTAAATTGATTTTAAAATAATAAAACTTTAAATTAAAAAGAAGGAAAAAAAGAAAAATAATATATATATATATATATATATATATATATATATATTTGTTTTTTTTTTTTTTTAATATATGTTATTTTAAATATGTATTTTTTAATTCTTTTTTATTTTTATTAAAAAATTTTAATAAATTATATTAAAATAAATTTAAATTTAAAAATAGAAAAAAATATATAATTGAATTTTTTTTAAAAATATGATTAAAATTAAATATTTAAATTTTAAATAAAATTAAAAAATTCAAATAAAATATAAAATACTATACACATTAAATATGTAAATAAAATAATAATATCAATAAAATAAATAATATAGAAAAATAATTTAAATTAAAATATTAAAATTATAATAATTTCAATTTTATTTTTTAATTTCAATTTTAAAAAGAATTAAAAATATTAGAATTAGAATTAATTTTTTTAATTCTGGTAATAATTTTTGACTTCCGGAAGTCGATTTCCGATGAAACATTTTGATTTAGAGGTGCAGAAAAAATGCTTGGATGTGTAGAAAGAAAGAAAGTCGATTTCCGATGAAACATTTTGATTTAGAGGTGCAGAAGAAAGTCTTGGATGTGTAGAAAGAAAGAAAGACCTGACACCTTTTCATATTGAGAAGTTTAGGAGAAAATACAGCTAGTCCAATACAAGAAAACCTTCAATATTCAATTATAATAGCTAAATAAAATAAAAGTAATTTTTAGTTATTCATATTTTCATCGATTTAATGATATTCTTCCAAAAATATCTTTCAATTATTTAAGATGTTATTCTTAATTTTTTTAATTCGTGATATCAAATTTCAATCAAATATAGAACACTCAAACTTTTTAATTGTAATTAGTAGAATTAAACGGCATTAATTAGCTTCTTAATTAATAAAGAAGTCATGTAATTTTACATGTATTTGTGACTGGAGAAGATCATTACGTTTATCTCATTCAAAAAAGTTGTAAGTACTTTTTTAACAAAGTGGTATTCTTCTTGTTAATTTTTTATATTTCAAGATAGCATTATTTTTCTTTTCAGTTATACTCTTAATTAATATGGGTATACAAAAATTAGTTATGATAAGAGAGAAAAAGATCTGATAATACAGTGCACAGTGAAATTAGACAATTAAAAAGAATAATAGATAATTCACTTAAAAATATATTAAAGGCCTTAAAAGTAAATCACAAAAAGTAATTAGTACTAATTTTATTTATAAAAAAATACTAAATTGTTTAATAGTGAAATTTAGTATCACCAAACGGATAAATAAAATTGAGTAAAATAAATAACTGTAGACAGCGGATTGGAATTTTATGAATATCCGTATTGATCCGAATTTATATTTTAATATTTTTAAATTTTTAAATATATTTAAAAATTTTAAATATAATTTTTAATATGATATATAATTATGTTAAAATTTAATACTAAGTTATATAAAACATAGTCATTATAATTATTATCATTAAAATTATATATATATATATATATATATATATATATTAGTTAAAGATTTTTTGTATTTATGTCACTTATTCAAAACAAAAATATTTTTTTAATAAAAAAAATTAATTTAATATAAATTCACAATCTGAACAATACGATCAAATTAATCTGCAATTCGAACAACCCAACTCCTATTGATCCAATAAATTCAATAAATTAAATAAGGTTTAATTAATCGTAAGGTACCCAGTTTGGTACTAGAGTGTCAATTTGGTACCCGCTTTTAAAAAAGTGTCAATTGCATCCCAATTTTTGAAAATTGTTTCAATTAGGTCCCTTTCAGACAGAGTTGACTAACGCCGTTAGTCAACGTGCCACGTGTCAATCTGTGGTTTTTTTGATTTTTTTTTTTTAAAAATTTAATTTTTTTTTAAAAATGCCACGTGTCAAGTCCTTGTGTGTGACACGTGGCATTGTCAGTGCCACGTGGCATTGTAATGCCACGTGTCAGTGTCACTATTAGATGTCATTGTGTTGATTTCGATTTGATCCCCACATATGTCTTTTTGTTTCAATTTAGTACCTAAGTATGTGTATCTGATTCAATTTTGACCTAATAATTTTTAATAATTAAAATATTTTTTAATAAAATTAAAAGTAATTAAGTATAAAAGTT
>Ga0214544_1002138_pt1 | contig 41687 bp, 11 predicted proteins | sample CNSS3metaG_FD_160074 | JGI IMG/M metagenome (GOLD analysis project Ga0214544, IMG submission 160074) | Root nodule microbial communities from cowpea collected in UCLA plant growth center, Los Angeles, California, USA - CNSS3 | ecosystem: Host-associated > Plants > Roots > Nodule | place: USA...
TTTAGGAGCCAGTTGGTGCCACCACTTTATGCACCATAACATTTACCTTTTAGGGTTTTTTCAATGAGATAAACTTAGACCCAATAATTACAAGGTATATGGAACAGCTAATGTGTATATCAACAAAGGGAGTATATGTCCTGGGATAATATTCCATGGGGAATGTGTTTATAGGGCAGGGAGTCAGTACCAAAAGGGTGAATGGAAATTAGGTGAGGAAATGGTTAGGCGTTTGCCTTGGGCGACAGAGATGGTGCCTTGCATTTCTAGTTGTTATATTCTTTTCTGCATTGCTATTTTCTGTTTCCTTGCATTTTAAATTCCATAGAATTTTGAAATTATCCATATAGAACCTTTGCTACTTTGTTAAATTTTGTAATGAAATAGATCTAAATAATTTATGTGAATGAATTCTTTTACAAATGAAGGTATTCAACTATTAACAATTCAGCTTGCTGTTATTTTAAATTCCTCGGAATTTTCAAATGAATAAACCCTAAAGCACAGGCACATGGCATTGAAATATCACTTTTTCTTACAATTTCCTAGAGCCCATCTTTTTTCCTGCTTTGGGGATGACTAATCTTAATCCTAACCATCCGAATTGCCTATATTGTCGAATAGGTCCCTGACTTGTCTAGAATGCCAACTTAATTCGGAGGCAGTTTCACTAATTCAAAACAGTGGTTTGACAGACTTGTTTTGTTTGAGTTTGATCTGCCTTTTTATTTTACAACCTTATTCTTTGCCTGTCATTGCTAGTTTGTTGTTTTCGACAAAACACTTGCACCACGAATCTTATCTTAGTTGTGACGTACTTTCCTTTCTTTAAATAGTTATACCTTTTTCTTCAACTCAAGTGAAGAATTTCAATGGAGAACGGAGACATCCCTGAAAATGCCAATGAGCGTATGTATATGCATTTCTTTTTTGTTTCTGGATTTTCACTTTTCTAATTTTATATATACCTATGAATATCATTGTTTTGTATTTTGTATCGTGTCATTTACAGATTGCCCAGGCCCTCAGTCTGAATCTGCCGGAAAATCTGATGCATGTGAAGGGTGCCCAAATCAGCAAATTTGTGCAACTGCCCCCAAAGGACCTGACCCTGGTACTCTTATTCTTTTATACTTTCCAGCGGCTATCAATTTCTAAACAATGACATGGTTTATTTATGGAAGCCTGTTCTAGGTTATTTAGTATATACATTGCTTGTATATGATTTCCTCCTAGGCTTTGTTATCACTCAGCTTATTTAGTATACATTGCTAGTAGATGATTTTCCCCTAGGCTTTGTTGTCACTGCTTATGTGGATTGACTAGTGCGGGAAGGGAGTGAATCTCTTTCTTCAGTCATTCCCATGTCAGGGATGTGGAATTTTTTGTGATGGCATTGTTATGTCAAGAAATTTCAAGCAAGGACTGGGGAAACATTCGAGGTGTCATTGCTTTTGCTTAGTTTACTTATTGTTTAATCTAACTGGTCGTTAATTCCGTGTACTATTGGATATAGTTAGGAGTAATTAAGTATAGTTTAGCTTCAAATAAACTTCTTTTCTGATTGTCCTATTCAAATTAATAGAGTCCATTCCGTAATATTGATTTGATTCTGATGCATAGGGATTTCAGAATATTGCTTCCTGAAATTTGTTGGTATCTCATTCTCTTTGTTTAGTGCTGTCTGTTTTAGAACCTACGTTAGTGTTTGTTATTTCAATGTGACCACCTATCAACGTAAAATGCATTTTGAGCCTCAGTGCCAGCCTTTTCATATTCAATTTCTGAATTTGTAGTTCTAGTGTTGTGTGTAGTTGTAGCTGTAACTTTTTATACTGTAAAAACTAACATAGCACTAAGTACTCAGTTCCTTCATATAATCTTGTAGAAGACTAAAACATATATTTGTTCAACCATGTGTTGGAGTTGGATATCATTTAAGTTTAGACATAAATTATTCTTAATTAAGGACAATTGACATGATAGCAACCTTCAAACGGAATGCGAGACCCATACCAAAATGGTTAAGCTAGCTATTTAGCAAACACAATTAGGCCTGTGACATTTAAAAGGTTAAATAATAAAATTTACAACGCAACACAAACAGAGAAGAAAAAAAAGTGCTTAACAGGTTTTAGATATTCTTGGGTCCTCACAACAAGATATTGACTTGAGCCGACTGGACAGAAAAAAAGTGCTTAATATGTTTTATATTCTGCATTTTCTTCTCGGTCTTATTTTCCCTTCATTTGATGGTTTATAGTGATAAAGCATTTTTTCTTAATGGTTAGACCATGTGCTCCCTTGCTGTTTTTTCTGTAGTACTCTTGGGTTGTGTTGGATAGGGAATTTAAAAACATTTAATAATTTAAAATGTTGAGAAATTGATTTGCCTTCATTTTTGAAAAAATTTCCCTTCTACCATTGTTTTTGCAGATCTGGTTCCCATTGCAGAAAGAATGGCTACTGTGAAACACAAGATATTGGTCTTGTCAGGAAAGGGAGGAGTTGGTAAGAGCACGTTCTCTGCCCAGCTGGCATTTGCTTTAGCAGCAAGGGATTTTCAAGTAGGTCTTCTTGATGTTGATATTTGTGGTCCAAGCATCCCAAAGATGCTTGGCCTAGAAGGTCAAGAGATACACCAGAGCAACCTTGGTTGGTCTCCTGTGTATGTGGAGTCCAACCTTGGGGTCATGTCAATTGGGTTCATGCTTCCCAACCCTGATGAAGCTGTTATATGGAGAGGCCCACGCAAAAATGGACTTATCAAGCAGTTTCTAAAAGATGTCTACTGGGGTGAACTTGATTTCCTAATCGTGGATGCTCCACCAGGAACCTCAGATGAGCACATTTCCATTGTTCAATGCCTTGATCCCACTGGAGTAGATGGTGCAATCATAGTGACCACACCTCAACAAGTCTCTCTAATTGATGTGAGAAAAGAAGTGAATTTTTGCAAGAAAGTTGGCGTGAAAGTTCTTGGGGTTGTAGAGAATATGAGTAGTCTGTGCCAGCCCATCACAGATTTCAAGTTTTTGAGAATGTCTGATAATGGGGAGCAGAAAGATGTTACACAATGGGTTTGGGAATATATGAAAGAAAAAGCACCAGAGATGCTGAATTTGATTGCTTGCACTGAAGTATTTGATAGCAGGGGTGGCGGAGCAGTGAAAATGTGCAATGAAATGGGTGTACCCTTTCTTGGTAAAGTTCCTTTAGATCCACAACTTTGTAAGGTAGCTGAAGAAGGTACATCCTGCTTTACTAATAAAGATTGTGTTGTTAGTGCTCCGGCATTAAAGAAGATTATAGAGGAGTTGATTGAAAATAATGGGTGGTCACTGTTATTGAGTAATGGAGCTTAGGAGATTTTGATTTATGGTGATCTTTGTAAATCAAAATATGATTTGTGTTTGAGACGTTTTGGTATGTGAAGTATCGGTTTTCTAGGCTCGGATGTAGTTACAAATTATGTTACAATGAAATAAGTTCTCACGTTTTATGTGCTCGAATTCCGTATGCAATGTTTGTTTCTTTTTTTTTGTTATTCATTTTTAAAGTATATTTCTTACCGAAAATGATAGTAACACTTTTTTCTCTTACAACCGTTGACAACCTGAGTTGGCATGGGACATGACAATAATTTTTCATTTTTTTTTATCGAAAATGATATTTTGACTATTTTTTTATAGTGTCTACGTGTCGTTTATGAATTTGATTTTCTATTTTTTTTTGTGATGCTCATGTGTGGTATTGGGGCAAAAGTTTGTCTTTGGCAGAGAAAACATATTTAAAAATGGTGAAAAGTCGGGTATTTCTTCATCTTCTTCATCAAGGCATTCCTTTGTCCACTTCTTAGAAATCATTGACGTTTCTTCCATTGGTGGTTCGTGTACTGTCTTCTTTTAAAAATTTAAAAATCGGTTCGATAATTGCGCGTTTTTGAGTGTGGGGTGTTTTAGGATATTGAGATCCTTGCGAAATTGAAAGTATTGTACGTTGTTTGAGTGTGAGTTTCATCTACTTTACATTTCTTGTTCGATTTTTCGTGGATGTGTTATGTGTGCACGGTATCGTTAGTTAATATTTCTCATTCAATTTTTTGTGGGTGTGCCTTGCCTTCTGTCCCAAAGAAAATGCATCAACACCATCTTAAATTACCAGTTGCTATCAAACATATGTGAGAAACTGAATGTAAATAAATGAGGAGTTGCGAAGGACTTTTTAAACAAGATTTCAAAAATTTGGAAAATTACACACACCATCATAAATATACTTCAAATGAATCATAGTAATTAGTTTTAAGTGTTTATGAAATCCAACTAATGACATGCCTTCACTACTATCTCAACAAATTTCACTGTAGCTATCAAATATATGTGGGAACAATGTAAATAAATGGGAGCTGCAAAGGATTTTTTAACAAGATTTCAAAAACTTGAAAAATTATACACATCATCTCAGATATACTTCCAATAGACCGACCATAGTAATTAGTTTCAACTGCTTATGAATCCCAACTAATGAAGTATCTTTACTATTGTCCCAAAAAAAATCCATTACAGCTACTGTTCCAAAAAAAAATATACTGCAGAAATATGTGGAAAGTCCAGTACAAATGAGTGGAGAGTTGAGAAAAACTTTTTGAACAAGATTTCAAAAATTTGAAAAATTGCATACACCATCTCAAATGTACTTCAAATAGATCATAATAATTAATTTTAAGTGCTTATAAACCCCTACTAATGAAGCGCCTTCGCCTTCACTACTGTCCTAGAAAAGTTTCACCGCAAATAAAAAGTTAGAGTGTGAAAATAAAATTTGAACATTAGGTTGGCAGTAAAAAAAATATGAGTGATAAGAATATGAAAAATTGGGTGCAATTAAAATAAATTAGGTTTATATTATTTTTTAACAAAAGTTGGGCCACGAAGATGGGCTCAAATGACTTTTTTGTTTATAAATCCTAATTAATTATTTTTTATTTACCATTATTTTTGAATTTGTTTTAAAAATATATTTTATTAGGTCTTGACAACAAGTAACTATATTCTTTTTCTTATTTATTCTAAATTATTAAGGATTTTATTTAAAAGAATCAGGTTTTAGACAACATCATGTTTAAAATAAAATTATCTAATAAATATATTACACCCTTTACATAAAAATTGGAAAAATGAAATAATCAAAGATCATCTAATACTAGATGGAGTTTGTTTTGCGTTTTTGGAAATATGCTTGATCCTTCGGTATCATTTCATCAATGAGTATATATATATTTTGTTCTAATGTTATTAACTTAATCAAAATAATATTGTATTCAACTTTTTTTTCTCTAATTATTCATTATTATTATAATTATTATTATTTAATCAACACTTACATATATTTCTAACATTATTTTTAATTAATCATTATATATTTTAATTTCAATTTTTCGTTGAATTATTAATATTAATAATATGAATATTATTTAATATTACCATTATTTAAATAAATAACTATAATTTGTTTTAACTTGTTGGTTTTAAATCTTTTAAATCTATATATTTGTAACTAGGGATTAGGGATGACAACGGAACATGGGATTTGGCTATCTCATATACATTCCCATAAAAAAATTCATCGACATCCGTATATTTCAATAGGTATCAAACTTTTGTCTCATCTCCATCTCCATCGAGTAATGAGTACATTTTCGTACCCATACCCGTATCCGTTTTCTTACTGTTTCAATATTAATTAATTAATTTTATAAAATAATAAAAATTACGGTAAAGGAAAGATAATATTATCAAATATTCAATATTAAGAGGTTGTTTCTACAATATCAAATATTTATAAATAAATTATAATTGTATATATTTCAAATTAGAATACCAAATAAAATTTAATTTAATGAGAACCAAAACATTTATTAAATTTGCAAATATTGATGAAACCTAATTGATAACATTTTAAAAATATATTTTAAAAAATATAATAGAAAAAAAATATTCAAATTAAAATATATTTTAAATGTTTGTTTACTTCAGTCTTTTTAATTCTAATGAATCTATTTTTTATATACTAATAAAAGTTATAATATATCACTTGATCAAAATCATAGACAGAACAAATACTAAACTAATAATAATAAAACTTTAACATAGATATGGTATCTTTTGAACATCATTATATGTTGGATGGTGATAAAAATAAATTAATGGCAGTTACATTTAATTTTTATATTATAATAAATAAAATTTATTTATACAATTATAGTGAAAAAATTACAGTATGATTGATAATAAGTTAGAAAATAAAAAATAAGTATATAAAATATATCAGAATAGTATTCTAACTGATAACAATAAATAACAAATAAAAATAATAAAAAATATCAAATGTGTATCTTAAAAACAATTTGAGAGATTATTGAATGAAATCGCACAAAGAAAAACAAATATATAATTAAGGGTAATATAAGATGATAAATACCTTGGAGATCTAACAAATTTTTTTAAATATCAACGTAGTCAATGATTGAGAGATAACGAAAATTGTGTTAGGGAAATAAGAGTTCTTCAAATGAAACAAATATTAATAATAATAGAGTAAAGAAGATAATTTTTTTTATATTACTTAGTAAATGAAATATTCATGCTATTAAACACTTAAATTGAGAGAGTATTAAACATTCTCATATATATATATATATATATAAACTTAATTAATTAATTATAAATATTTTAATAATTTAAACTGAATATTATGAATAATATCTATAATATAATAAATGATTATGTTATTCTTAATAAAAAATTATATTTAAAGTAAATAAATTTGTTATATGCTATCTTTATTTATGGATTCAAAAAGGCTATATGAATACAACATACATTAGTCATACATTAGTCATTTTCTTTGATGTCAAAAGAATCTTTTATATGTGATTCTTCACTTTGTTTCTCTTCAGAATATGAAACATTTTCATCATGAGATAACAACTCAGAAATTTTAATATTGAACCTATGAAATAATATGTTAGGGTGTGTTTGGATTGAGAGTGGGTATGATAGCGAGTGAATAGATGTATTTGAGAAAATAATTGTGGTGTTGTTTGAGTTAAGAAGTTTGAAGGGATGAATGAAAATATTTAAATGAAAATTTTATGAGAGTTTATGAATAATGTTATATGTGTAAGGATGGCAACGGAGCGGGGCGGAGCAGGGACGAGTTTTACTATCCCAGACCCATACCCGTAAAAAAAATTTATCCTCATCTCAATACCTAAATCCAACGGGTATCAAATTTTTGTCTCATCCCCATCCCCACCGGGTAACGGGTATAATCTTGTACCCATACCCGTACCCGTTTTCTTACTACTTTAATATTAATTTTAATTAATTTTTATAAAATAATAAAAATTTACGATAAAGGAAACATAATATTATCAAATATTCAATATTAGGAGGATTATTTGTTTCTTCGATATCTAATACTTTAAAATAAATTATAATTGTTTACATTTTATATTAGAATACCAAATAAAATCTCATGAGAACCAAATCATTTATTAAATTTTTCAAACATTAATGAAACCTAGTTATAAATTTAAAAAATATTTTTAAAATAATATAAAAGGAAAAAAATATTCAAATTAAAATATATTTTAAATGTTTGTTTACTTCAATTTTTTAAACTATAATAAATATATTTTTTATACACTAATAAAAGTTATAATACATTACTAGATCAAAATGACGAAAAGAACAAATAATAAACATAATAATAAAATTTTAGCATAGATCGTGTATCTTTTGAACTCCAATATATGTTGGATGGTGGTAAAAAAATATTCATGGCAATTACATTACATTTTTATATTGTAGTAAATAAAAATTATTTATACAATTATAGTGAAAAAATTAAAGTATGGTTGTAATGAGTTAGAAAATAAAAAATAATTAGACAAAATTTATCGAAATAATATTCTACATGATGAAAGTAAACAAAATATAAAAATATTAAAAAATTAACAAATGTGTGTCTTATAAACAATTTGGAGATTATTGAAAGAAATCGCACAAAAAAAAATATATATATAATTAAGGGTATGATAGGATGAAAAATATCTTAAAGATCTAATAAAATTTTTCAAATATCAACATATATACTCAATGGTTGATAAAAAATGACGCAAAAAACAGATAATAAACATAATAATAAAATTTTATCATAGATTTTATATCTTTTGCACTCCAATATATGTTGGATGGTGATAAAAAAAATTCATGGCAATTACATTAAATTTTTTTATTGTAGTAAATAAATTTTTTTTATACAATTATAGTGAAAAAATTAAAGTATGATTGTAATGAGTTAGAAAATAAAAAATAATTAGATAAAATTTATCGAAATAATATTCTACCTGATGAAAATAAAAAAATAAAAAAATTAACAAATTAACAAATGTGTGTCTCATAAACAATTTGAAGACTATTGAAAGGCATCACACAAAGAAAAACAAATGTATATTTAAGGGTATGATAAGATGACAAATATCTTAGAGATCTAAGAAAACTTTTCAAATATCAACATATATACTCAATGGTTGAGAAATAACAAAAATTATTTTAGGGAAACAAAAGAGTTCTTCAAATGAAACAAAAATTAATAATAATAAGTAAAGAACTTTTATTTTATTTTATATTACCTAGTAAATGAAAGGTTTATGCTGTTAAACACTTAAATTGAGAGTACTAAATATTTTCATGTGAAAGGAAAATATACAATAAAAAAATATTAAAAAATAATATAAATATTCAAATGTTAGACATAAAAGTTTTTTAATTAACATACATAATTTTAATATAATTACATAAAGGTTGTGATAAGATAAAAAATATATTGGAGATGCGAATGAGTTTCATGATAAACCAAATAATTAGAAGAAATAAAAATTAGAAAGTATATATATATATATAGTTAGTTAATTAATTAATTATGAATATTTTAATAATTTAAATGAGTATGGAGATATGACGGGGACGAATATTATAGCGGGGATATATACATCTCATCCCCATACCCATACCCATACCCAGTCAATGCGGGGATTCCCCGTCAAAACGGGGACGAGTTCAGACAATACCCACAGGGACAGGTTTATTTGCCATCTCTATATATGTGTGATAAATTAAAAAAAAATGTTTTGATTGATAAAAAAAATATTACCACTTTACCCTTGTGTAGAGATGTGGTATAAGTTTAAATGTAAATAGTGAAAATTATATTAAAGTAAAGTTGAATTTGTTATTTATGATAAAAATAATTAAAATTTGAAAAATAAATTTAAAATTTATAAAAGGCATTTGTAGGAATAAATGTCAAATACATTATCTTAAATAATTTATTTTATATAATTATTAAAATCATTGTCATTATTAATATTAATTATAATATTATAATTTGTTAAAATTTGTTGTTATTAATATTAATTATAATTATAATAAATTATAATTAAAAAATAACTATAATAAATTACAAAAATTCATCGTACACAAATATATGATTTTATTTCTTCATACTATGAAAATTAATATGAAATTATGATTTATCTTTTATTTAAAATTAATTTAACTAAATTATGATTAATATATTTGTTACCTAAATTAAATTAAATTATATAAATAACCTAATTAAAGCTGTACATACCAAAATACTACCATAACCGATTGCAGGATGATTTATAAAACCATGGAATCGATTCCAGTCTCATTATTTGATGAGAATCGATTCTAGTTTACCCTCACTAATACAGAACCGATTCTTCCACCTCCATAATCGATTCCACCATGCTGAATAACTTAAAGTAGGTTCAGACAAACAGAGAATCGATTCCAAACCCAACAAAACACCCCATAATCAATTCCATTAACATAGCATCACCAAAAATTGGTTCCTTCTTCCTATAAATCAATTCCATTAACACCCATATAAACAAAAAAAACAGTAAACTGAAACAATGAAATCTGATTGACCGGTAAAAGATTTTATACTTGAAAAATGAGATAGAGATCATATATATATTTTTTTTCATCTGAGAAAAAAGTTATGTATGCCTTTCGTGTGCCTGCAAAACCGTTCTTTTAACGTATAATATGTCTACAAAACTGTGGTCCATTTATTTTATTCTTATTTTTGGTGGCATAAGATTATCTTGATTTAATTAATGTTGGAATTGAATTGATAGATTATAACTCATTTAGATTAAAATTTTACCTAAATAATTCAATATCGCTTTCTACAGCGTCAATAAAACAAATTCCCCGTCAAAAGTCCAAAACTGACGTAATCATAGAATAAAGTAAAAAGAAATTGTAAACTCATCAAAGCTAAAGAAATGAAATAAAATCATACCTATTTAATTTTTGAAATTAAATTATAATTTGTTAATTGTATTTTGGGTTTAAACGTGGATATTAGTAACATGGTGTGAATGTCTTTATTCGTTGAGATGCTACCACAGTAGTCGGATAGTCGGTTATGAATTCTGTTTCCTCCCAACGACGACGTTCACTCTCACTTCATTTAAGTGCTCCCACCACAGTCCACACGCACGGCACGTGCTCCCCTTGTTCCAACCAAAGCCATCTTCTTATTTCTTTTTCATTTCCCCCAAAACAAAACTCACACAACAGATTAAATTCCCACACGCTCCCTTTCTCCATGTTTCTAATTCAGGTTTCTTCTTCGTTTTCTCTTTTCCACTTCTATCACTTCCTTTTCTTATCCATCGCCCTTCTCTTCTTCTTCTTCTTCATTTTCAGGATCTCTTCTCCCTCCCGCGCCTCCACCACGTCTTCTCAGGTACTCCTCTTCCCTCAATCTTCCAACCTATTTTCATCTTCACACCTTATTTTTTCACCACACTCCTCGTTCTGCTTCAATTCCTGCAATTAAAATGCAAACTCCTAATTCAAACCACAAATTACAGTTTCCTCGTCTTAATGCACCAAAATCTTCAATAATTAACCTAAAACAATAAACATCTCTCATTTTACTTGCTAATGCCTCAATTAAATCAACAGGTACTTCATTTCTCGAATTAAATCGATTCATAAGCTGATATTAATGACTGAATTAAGCAGGAAAGTAACAACGAGTGCATATATATGTGATATATATATGATTTTGAAAGAAAAAAAAAAGTTAAAGAAATGAAAGAGTCTAATAAACGGTTATTAATTCGGCTATTTGATTGTGTTGTATTTTCTTGAAGCAGAATCGGTTTTGCAGTCTCTAAGCGAGTCGGTTACGAGTTCGAGTTGCAAAAGCACGGAGTTGGAGCAATGTCGCGACGAGTCAGCGGCGTTGGTGTTGAAATTCGTGGCGATGGCGTCGATTTTGTTGGCCGGATTTGGAGGGGTCGCGATTCCGCTGGCGGGGAAGTCGCGGCGGTTGCTGCGGCCGGACGGAGATGCCTTTACGGCGGCGAAGGCGTTCGCGGCGGGGGTGATTCTAGCCACGGGGTTTGTGCACATGCTGAGGGATTCGTGGGAGGCGCTTGGAGACCCGTGTCTGAGAACCTACTGGGGCGCGTGGGCGAAGTTTCCTTTCACCGGTTTTTTCGCCATGGTGTCCGCGCTCTGCACTCTCCTCGTTGACTTTATGGCGACTGCGTACTACGAGCGGAAGGAGGAGCTTGGGCGCGTGGAGCGTGCGAAGGTCGTAGAGTGTGGGAGTGACGAGGAGGCGCTGTTGGAAACGGGAATAGTGGAGGTTAAGGACGTTGGGGGAGAGGGAAGTCACGCGGTGCAGCAAACACACTCCCACTCGCACCACCGTGATGATGTGGAAAGTACCGTTCGGCACGTTGTGGTCTCACAGGTAATGCATTTACTATTCCTTGTTTGTTTGTTCAAGTAATATTGGTTACAATTTACTAAAATTTAAATATAATGAGAAATTTCTTAAATAAGAAATAAAATTTACAAAAGAAAAATGTAATTTTTATTAAATTTGAAGTAGTAATAAAGAGTATTTTTTAAAAGAGTGTGTTATAAGATATGGTGGTAAAGTTTTGCCTTTTAAATATGTGTGATTTCGGGAAAATTAAAAACAATAACCGGTCATGTTTTAGTTTTGTAGTGTTGATCTAGATGGTTTCTTATGGATATTTGCTTGCTTTTCTTTTTGAGCAACAGTATATTGATATCTTAATTTTATTTATACTTATTACATATTCAATTTTTATTTTTTTATTACATTATATAACTTATAAATCTATCATATTTTTATTTTATATATACAAGCATAAACCCACTTGTTATAAGAGTGTATATGATTTTTTAAATATACATAATATTATATTAATAGATAATAATATTGTAATATTATTAATTTAATATATAAAATAAATTTATATTTATTAAAAGAAAGATATGTTTATATGATTTTTTAAATATACATAATATTATATTAATAGATAATAATATTGTAATTTATTAATTTAATATACAAAATAAATTTATATTTATTAAAAACAAAATAAAATGAATAGAAAAAATGAAAAAAATAATTATAGATGAATAGATAAAAAAGGAAAGAAGATAATTTTATGAAAAACATGTAGTTTTTAAAAGTTTAACAAATAATTATATTAATTATATTATAAAGAGTAAAATTAAAATTATGAGATGTAAATATATTTTTTAATTCCCATGAATTATTTTGCTTCCTCTGTTTTAGCAAAAAAATAGCTTGGTACTTCAAAATTAAGTTGGAGGGGATGGTAGATGGTGCTTTTGAATAAAAGTATTTTACGAATTGAGAGATGTTTAAAGCGGCACAAATATTAGATGCCATTCTCAAGTAAGTATTATAGTATTAATAATCTTATGGTACATCATACTATGTAAATGAATGAGATTAAGAAAATGAGAAGTGTTAAATTTTATTTAATACATTCTTTTACACTTTATTATTAGAAAAAAAAGTATTGAGAATTACAAAAATGTAAGTACAACTTATTATTTAGAAGTTGTTACACGTGATTTTATCATTTTTAAATAAAATTTGTTTTGAAGAGGAGTGTATTACTGTCATGAATGTACAATATTGTTGCTAATACTACTCATTAAAAGGTATTTATGTTATTAATCTGTTTTAATTAAATTTAAAGTTTTAGTTTTAAATTGATTTTGTTTTTGAATTTTTTTTGAAAGAAGTAAAAAAATTAAAAAGACTTGCGGTAAATTAAAAATTTTATATTAAGAATTTGTTTTCATACTGGTAGCAAAATTCAATTTTTGTTTTCAACTAAACAGGCAGTTTTAAGATTAAAAATATATTGCTTTTAAGAAAAAAAATCATGTATAGTTGCAATTATTAAAAACGTCTTATTTTAATTTATTTTTGTTTTTTATTTTTTCTGAATTTAATAAATCATCTTACATATATAATAAATGATTTTTCTATTGAAAAAGTGATACTTTATATATAAAGAAGAAAAAAAACTCAAACAAACTCACCCAAAATTTCAAGCGCATGCACAAGGAATTATTTTTAATTATATAATAGTTGCTAGTATGACACTTTTTCAGTAAATGTTTTATTATTGGCTAATATTTATTAAAAGTTATAAAATCGAAAATATTTAGTTAAAGTTAGAATAAAAAATTTGTGATTTTAGTAAGTTTTATAATAAAAATGCTTCAAAAGAATATATTCCCTACATTTTCGTGAAAAAATAAGAAATTCAAGCACATAGTTATTTAGTGGTTACTAATCATTCATTGGCATTGCGTAGAAGAATCATTTTGTAGAAGAATCATTTTGGATTGCTTGGTCTATAAGTGCATCGAGTCCTAAAAGTTTCGTCCATCAATTTTTGGTTACTTTTTTTAATACAAAAATGGATGGAGCAGCCGGTGTGGACCTGTCAATGGAATCAATTATTATTTAGCCGAACTAATTTGGTTTGAAGCTTTGAAAATAAACTCATTCATCTACCTTTTCTCACACCCTTTTACTATGATGTCTAAACCGTTTTTACATTTGCCTTTATACTGTTGTCTGCTTATATTTTTAGTATAATGTTATTTTTTTATACCTTACATTTTACACTTATTAAATCATCTAACACTTCTCTTTATCTTATCCTTTTCTTTCTCGTATCACCCATTCCATATGCCATTCTTGTTCTCTCTTCCGTACCACCCATCCTTACATCAAAAGCATTGAAAAAAAAAATGATTTTTCGCTACAGTTTGATTTTTGTGCACTCTTAATTTAAAGAATTTTGCAGCTGTCAACTAGGCAATAATCACCAATATATGACTTTTCAAATAATTATTAAAAACTTAAACCATTTCATGAAATATGGTGAGATGTACGTATACGTCTTTATTTTAATTAATTCTTTTTAGTTTAGTATGAAAAATATTAGACACGCTCTCTGTCTTAATACACGCTATCTTTAACTTCAATTTGTTAAAAAATATCGTAGAAAAACTGTGGGTTTACTTTTATTTAATGACCCTGACTTAAAAGTTATGTAGTTTGTAAAGTAGTAATGTGCCTCTTCTCGTGTAGTGTCTGCTAGTAAAATACTATGAATTTTCTAAAATTTCTGAAATAAAGGGTCCATGAAGATTGCTTAAAGTTTATTTTGATTAATAATAATTAACAAATAACAAATTATGCAAGCTTCTGACGTCCAACTTGTATTTAGGTATTGGAACTTGGGATTGTATCTCATTCAATGATAATTGGGTTATCTCTGGGAGTTTCGCAAAGCCCTTGTACGATGAGACCCCTAATTGTGGCATTATCGTTCCATCAGTTCTTCGAAGGATTTGCACTTGGTGGATGTATCTCCCAAGCCCAATTCAAGACCTTGTCAGCAACACTAATGTCATGTTTTTTTGCACTAACAACGCCCCTAGGTGTTGCCATTGGGGCTGCTATTGCTTCAGTTTTTAATCCTTACAGTCCAGGAGCACTCATCACTGAAGGCATCTTGGACTCTTTATCAGCTGGGATTTTGATGTACATGGCTCTAGTCGACTTAATAGCTGCAGATTTTCTCAGTAAGAAAATGCATTGCAACTTTAGGCTTCAGATCACATGTTACTGCTTGCTTTTCCTTGGAGCTGGATTGATGTCTTCACTCGCAATTTGGGCATGATCCTTCTCAATCTTGTAAATTATTTTTCAGGTAATATCCATGTATAGTTTATTTGTTTTTATTGTTCTCATATACCTATCTATAACTAATTAACTCTAGAAAAAGACAGATAATTATAACATTACATCATGTGTGGTTCTACTTGTGAGCCCACTCAAAATATGTCACAACTTAAAGCATGCAACTGTACTTAATTATTAATACTGTGGGATGATATCAGGCCTCCATCATAATAAAGTATTGTGGCATTTCAATACTAATTAATATGAAGGTTGTTAGCTTCAGGTTCACATCACCTTCATCCCCACATTGGTTGCATTTATAAAAGTCAATGCAACTGCTATTTGGGTTCTTTCATCATCCTGAAGTATTGATGTTCAAGATAGTTTTACTTGACTTAAATAAGACTAATAAATTATAATACTTTAATCTTTTGAATATTTTAACTAGTTAATTAAAATTACTTCTTAACCTCGTTTGCTGTCGTTTTTGCAGCTGGTAAAGTGTTAATAACAGGCAATAGCATGTAGTAGTGTTCCGATGAAAGGTTCACTTATAAAAGTCAAGTTATTCTTGTGTCACTCACTGTGATGCCTCTCCATTAATTGGCCTCACCAACAATGCGTGAGTGTACCCTAACAAAATTAATCAAACATATCTATATTTACTCTCGTTGAAAAAGAGTAAATATCTTTTCATATATATATAATTTTTTTTTCATAATCTCTTTATAGAACATTAACAAAATTTAAATGCAATCAGGGTGCTTTTAATTTTTTTTGTTTGTGATTTTAGTCGTCTTATTTTCTTTATACCATTTAATCTCCAGATTTTAGACAATTCATTATTTTATTCTAATTTTTCATTTTGTATGCATATATACTATTTCTTCTATTGTGATGAAATAAAACACTAAATTTAGCATATTCATTGGTAGTATCATTAAGAAAAGTCCTGTTAATTAAAATATAAAAGAAATCACATCAATTTACGGATTGACCCAAAATTGTAATTTAATGTCTGAGGACTAAATTTGTGAGAAAAAAATCACGTATAAATTTGTTATTTATATAAAAGAGTAATGTTACCATGACACATATTACATTGACATATGTTGAAGGGATAATATTGTCATAAAAAAATTTATATTTGTAAAGAAAAAAATAAATAAAGAATGATGAAAGGTAATATGAAATGATCGTAGAAAAATGTTCTGTGTCATCGCTAAATTTTTTTACTATAAACTAATTGATTGTCTGAACATGGTGAGTACCTAATTTGCACTCTCCATTTCTGGCTAGACCTTCTTTAGAGTCTGGAGTCTTCTCCATTCAAAGTTTGGTGCCAAGGGAGAGTGAAGAAGTTGATATAAGTTGAGAAGAAACATAATGAAATCTTGTTAGATTTAAAGTTTAGGAAAAGATATGGTTGTGACAGGTAACTCAAGCAAGATAGAGACAGGAGAAACTCATAAATCATGTATTAATCACGCAAAGTGTATTTATTCACGCCTTATTTATTAAATATAGATTTGTTAATTCAAAAATTTGCATAGTTTAATTATATATAAAGAGTTCATAGCAATTAAATTAGATTTAGTAGTTTGAAAAATTAATAGGTTAAAAGAGATTATGATTTAAATTAATTGGGACTATCCATAGTTTGACTTGTTTAGCTTGTGGTTTAAATATATTTAAGATTGATATCTAAGTTTAAGAATAAATCTATTTATAAACTAATAAATTATATTTTTAAGTAAAATTAATTTTATTAATATGATTTAAATTTAGATATATAATTTTAAATTATTATGATTTATTTACTTTTTTAAAATAGAGTCACACCAATCCATTTCAAGCTTATATAGATCCGAGGTCCATGACCCAATTTTTCTATTTTTAATGTATAGTAGTTATTGGGCTTAAGTTTTCTAACTTGGTAATTGCTTCTTGTACCCAATAAAAGGTTTTTCGAAAATATTTTCATTAAAATGAGGAAATGTTTTTTTTTTTTAAAAAAGAAATTTCAAAATTATTTATTGTTTTTCGAAAAATAAATTCCGAAACTAATGAGGTGAAGAAAGAAAATTACCGTGCAGAGAGTAATTCCCCACTATCAGTACCCTGTTACATCTTAATAAAGTTAATCTATTCGACTTTTGCTTTCTGCATTCTCAAAATTATTTCTGGACCTCTAAACTAATAATGAAATTACAAAATTACCCCATAAACATTTATACACACATGCAAAATATTATTTTTAATATGTCATGCTTTAATAGTTAATATAATTTTGCCGATAAAAAAATAGTTAATATAATATTATTTGAGCGAGTAACTATTGTTTAAGCTTTATACATATTATTATGCTTCTTGAGAAGAAAGAATTACTTTATATTTATCTTTATTTGACTAGGAATAAATAGTTTGAGTGATACAAGGCATGTCAATAGGATAGATAGGGTATGGGTAATAACTTTTTCGTACCTTACTCATTTGATAAATATTCATCTCATACTCGTATCTATATCTGTTGGATATCCGTTATGCGGGTACCCGCATAATTTTTTAATATCCATGGATATCTACGAATACTTGCGGATATTTACAAAAAAAATAAAAATAAATATTTAACAACATATTTTAATGGTAAATTCAAATAAAATACAACACATAACCTTCATAAATTTCAAACAAAGTCCAAATAATTATTTAAATAGCATTGAATAATAGTTTACAAAGAAATGATTTTTTTAAAACTAACTGATAAAAAAATAACTTATTCAAAATCAATATATTAATATATTAATATTTTAATCATTTTTTATTTTTTAATTTAAATCAAAGTATAGCGGTACAAGTATCCACGGGTACGAATACTATGATACCCGTACCTGCCCCGTTAACATACAAATATAAAAAATACCCGTACCCCCGTTACCTGTCGATATCCATTTACAATATTAATTTTCTATCCGTTGTGAGTTTTATCCGCAAATACCTACCGGTACAGATTTTGTTGACATCCCTAAATAAGAGTAATGTTTGAGCAATATGTCACTTTGTGCTCAAGTAAAAAAAAATGTAAAAACCAATAATTACATAAATTTTATACGTGATATTTCAATGTCAAATTAATTATTTTCTTTATTCAAAAAAATTTAAAATACTTATTTACATTCACTAAACATCCAAACCAATTACTATGCTGGAGGCCTAGTAAAGGACCTTAATAACCAAACCAAATAATCTCAAACTTGAATCTCCACCATTTCAGCAAATTCAATATTCAATAACTTTTCATTCCACAATATCAAATTCATGAATAATCTAAAATAACTTCTTTTTGTTTGGCAAACAATATGAAAATGAAAATATATGCACCAATATTTAGTAATTGTCGAATATTTAGGAAATAAAATGAAAAACTACTTCAATTATTTTAAAAAGGTAATAAACGAAAGGATCTTAAAAAAAAAAAAACTTGAGAATTAGAAGAAATAAGAAAAAGAAAAGAAATAAACAATAAAGGAAGAAGGATACGTTCCTCAAATTAAACATCGTAAATAAATCTGATTTATATAAAATAAATATCAATACTCGTTAAACATTGTAAAAAAATAAACATTCTTTTTTAGAGTTATTTATTTATTTTTTCCTATTTACACTTTTTGAGCTAAAATATTCGAGTATCGTTGATCTTTTTATAATCCATCATGATTTTCATTATATTATAATCAATTTGATTTAAGATGATTTATCAACCTATATGTAAACGGGTTGAAGATACAATATAATATAACCTAAGAATAGACAGTTTTTTGATTTGGAATCACAAACTCATATCATGAACCACAATATTTTTGTTTCTATATTACTTTGAGCATTATCTATGAGTCTCCAACAAGATTTTAGTGATAAATGAATTAGTATACGTTCTTAACACGGTTCTGTGTGTATTCTCCTTCATAATCTTTGAAAGCAAAGAAGAAAGACGAAGCCGTATAAAGCCAAAGAAGCAAGAGAATGAAGAGATATGAAAATAGTAATGTATGAGATTATATATAATTTATATGATAAAGAATGAAGGTACGTGTGAGAGATAAGAGTCACTCCCTGTGAGTGATGATAAGTGATGTGAAGGGTTTGTCTCTGAGTGTAAATGCAAGTGGCACTCTTCATGTGGGTTTATTTCAAGCTACCAAAATCTAATCCTTAATCATAATCTATGGATATAACACACTTTCTTATCTCATCATCTTCTTTATTCAATTATTAAACATTTATAACATATATATGTATACTTTACAAGGATTTTGGCATTGATTTTTATAGAACACATGTTTTAATAAAGATGAAAAATTAATTATTATAAGGGTATTAAAGTAGAGTATTGCAATTAACACATTTGAAGAGATGAGTAGGGCATAAGATTGAAGGTCATTTTCAGTGTTTTTGGTAAGAAGAATGTAATCATTGCTTCTTCATGACTAGTCTATCGTACATAAAAGTAAGTAAAATAGAAATGGAAAACAAATTATGTAATAAATAATTGATTTTGTTTTTTGAATATATTTTTCTTGTTTTTGGTTGTTCAGAAAACATGGAAAAGAAAAGATGAGAAGGGTGCGAGGGTGTCTGTGTCAGAGACGTGGCTTAGTGGCAACGTTGAATGTTTTGTTGTAGAAACATATATCTCTTGAGATCTGCACAATCTTCATCCCTACTATGCCTCCAAAAACATCAACACTTCATAGTTACTCACTAGAGCCGGAGAACTCAGAATATATCAATTTAAGGAAATACACATCAATATTAAGTTTTAATATTTTATATTCAAAATAATATTATTAGTTTTTATATAAATAACTCATTGTTTATTGTTAATATTCTTTTTTTTAAAATTACATATTAAATAACAATATTTTTTTGTTGAGTATTCGTGGATTTATGTCTTAAGGTGTTGGACTTGATTAAATTTGTTGGGCACTTTTATTTAAATTTCTCCTCTTATTTGTAGGGGTGTTTATGCTCGAAAAGATTATTATCTTGTGTGATTTCCAACAGTGGTATTAGAATTAGGTTCTAATCAAGGAAGGAAGAGGAACAATTTGACATGCTGACAAGAATCAATAGTGTGTGTTGCGTATTTGGAAAGAGATTCCCTTTGAGTATAGGTAAGTTGCTTATAATAATGATGTGAAAATTGCCGACAACTAATTTGATTGTACAAGGCAACGAGAGTTGATGACGAGAAAAGATTGTCGTCGTTAATGAGTTCAAGCTATTAGTAGTGGTGAAAGTGAGAAGATTTATTGATAGCATGTCAGATGTTTGTTCCTCAGTATTTGAGACTTTTGGTCAAAGGATGATATATATATATATATATATATATATATATATATATATATATATATATTTATAGGGTTTGGCTCCTAGGGCTCTCGAGAGTTGTAGAGAGCACCATGGCAGCCAGAGGAAACTTCCCACAGAGAGAAGATCAAAGCTTCGAAAGGGAAAGCTTGTGCTGGAAAGGAAAAGGTAAGATGTTTCTCTATTAATTTGTTGTATAGTTTCTTATACAAAGCAAAGGGAAATCCCTATCTTAAATAGGGTTTCCGAAAACCTAAAGGCAGAAAGGGGGAAAGCCAAGAGGAAACAAATTACTGCTTCTAAGCATTAATCCCTAACTATCAAAACGACTCAACAACCTCCCTTCAAGCTGGATAGTGTATATTTACCAATTCGAGCTTGGAGACGATTGATCTGTTTTGAACACAATGAGGGGACTTGGTGAAGATGTCAACAAGTTGTTCCTTTGAGCGAATGCAGAGCAGATGAAGAAAGTTAGCTTGGATCTTTTCACAAACGATGTGGTAGTCAAGGTCAATATGCTTCATCCTTTCGTGAAAACTTTGGTTGTGGGCAATGTGTCTGGCCGATTAGTTATCGTAGTATAGAGTAATTGTGGTGGAAACTTGAACGTGGAAATCTTAAAAGTAACCAAGAGTTCTTCTAATTTTGGTTTATCTTTTGTTGTTGTGATTTTCAACAGAGGTAATGCTTCTGTTGTTGACACTTTCTTCATTTTCAATGGGCTCGAGTTGCTCAGTTTGCCCATCATTATCATTATCAATCTCAACAATATGGTTTTGTTTCAGTAGTAACATAACCATTTAGAAAATCATCAACGAAAACATTCTAACCTTCTTTGTTACATGAGGTTTCAATATTATTGTCAAAATTCTTATAAAGGGAGATATCTTCATAAAAGACAATGTTCTTCATAAAGGAGGAATTGTTTGGAATATTAACAGATATAGGTTTTATTTTATAGAAAGTAACAAAATAATTTTTCTCATGGGTAGCATGATCAGTGGCCCTTGTATCTATAATCCAGGGAAGGTTACTTATTTTTCTCCTGGTGTGTTTTTTTGAACTTGATTGATGTTGTGCGAATGTGTCCCTTTGTTAGTATTTTCCAACATCTTTAGCAGTTTTTGTATTTGTTCAGGAGTGAAAGAATTGAGAGGATTGTCAGTATTAGTTTGTTTCACATTTTGGGTTTATGTGGAAACAACAAAATCTTCTTTGCAAGCATTTGCATAGCTTCATTCATTATGTCCTCCTTTGTCTTGGTTATTGTGATTGTGAATCTTCTTATACCATGGTGGAAATCCATGTTTGGAGTAGCATTAATCATAATGTGGTTCGTCTTGTGGCATTAGGAACATTGCTTCCCATAATTGGGATTTCTTCCCCTTCCTCTTCCTTGAGCACGTGAGCCAATGCCACGCCTTTGGGTTCTCCAAGTCTAGTCCTCTTTCCAATTATTTTGTCTATCAACAGTGTTGGCTAAAATCTTTGTTTTAGTGGTCTGATGAGTGACTGCAGTGACTTGTCGTTCTTTTTACATGATGAGAGAAAATACCTTATTCTATTGAGAACCGAGGCCATGTGTGCCTCTGTGCATTTTCAACCTTCCATCTTCTCCACCAGAAACCCTAGGTAGTCATCATGGTTCCACCATAACTCCGTCAGCCACCGCAATCTTCTCCTTCACCGTAAGAGCAATTCGTGAATCGTGTAACCACCATGGAACCTCCATGTTCTTCATACACGAAAACGTGAACACCACACTTACATAAACGCAAACAAAAATCACAAACCCTAAATCGCGTCTCCTCCCCCAAATCACGAAACCACCTCCGCCGCAATGATAAGTTTCTTCACGCTGTCGCCACCTACATGTCTCGCCACCATCAACGGCAGATTTCCATCCATGCACAACACCAATTTGCCACACATCTGCAACAAAACGAACTCACGCCCACTTCGCAAGCCCCAAATCGCACTTCGCCAAGCCATAACGCGAATGAGCCAAATGTTGAGTACTCGCGAGTGGCCGGAGCGCAACAGCAGCAACATTAGCGGACGTGGGTGAGGGAGAGAGAGAATGCGCACGCGGTTCAATTTTTGTACCCTAACGAAACTTTTGGCCTCGGTTCAATTTTTAACCAAGGCAGAAAACAATTTTTTGCATTAGTTCTATTCCACCCGAGACAGAAAACGGTTTTTGGCCTCAGTTCAATTTTTAACCAAGACAAAAAACAATTTTTGGCACCGATTCAATTCCACCTGATGCCAAATATCATTGCCCTAGTGGCATTTTTGAAACATTAGCCAACTTTTAGGCTTCGAGTCTTCAAAACCGAGGCATATAAGATCTTTGGGCACCGATTTTCTAAGAACCGAAGCAGAAAGACATTTTTTACTTCGGGTATATGTTGAACCGAGACATAAAAGTTGAAAAAAATTATAAAAATGTCACCGTGTAATTTTATTTTTCGGTTAAGTCATAAATGAGACTTATAACGCAAGTTAAAAATGACAAAACTGCACTGGTGTAAGCTTTTACATAGTAGATACTGTAATTGTTTCTTGCTTCTTAAGCATTCAAAAACTATTACTTCTGGAGTAAATAATGTAATTTAAAATCATTTGATTCGATTTAAATTTCAATTTAAGGTATAACGGTTTAATATATAACCAAATATAAATTATAATACATTTACATGTTTAAAAAATAATATTACTATTTTTTTAAATATATTTTTTTATAAAATGTCTTAAACTTATTTAGGCCCGTACCAAAGAGAGCTCTCACAAAAAAATTATCCAAAACAATTGAAGTCATAATTGTTTAGTTTAGGTGACATTTTTAGAAAATTTTCAAATGGTTAGTCAATTTCCTAGAAATTTTAGTAATGAATATCATAAAAAAATCTTATATTTATTATTTCAAAAATTTTAATCAGATATATTATCAATCCCTTATATTCATTCCACTCATGTTTCATTTTTATAAAATTAGCAGGATTAAATATGTTTTTCTCTCTTAACTCTTGAAGTGTAAGATGAAATTAATTTCTCTTTGAAATTTTGACCTAATTTAATCTTCCAACTTTAAAATTGTGTGAATTTAGTCCTTTTAATCAGATTTTCGTAACTTTATTTATCATTTCAAATGGATTTCATGGTAGTCTTTGAGTTGTTTACACAGTTTGACATACTTTTATTTCAACGTTAATTAAGAAACTATTATAAAACACGTTTGAAACGTCAAATATACTTAACAAAATTTGGTTAAAATGACTAAATTCATGCATTTCTAAAGTTAAAAGACTAAATATGGTCAAAGTTTCGTAGGGTGACTAATTATAATTTTCACGAAAAGTTAAAGAATCAAAAACATATTTAACCCAAACTAATATTATAACAACTCTACAACTAATTCATTCCACCACCTCTAATGACCTCTTTTGTTTATATATAAAGGTATATATTTTCTCTTTTTTATTCAAATCAAAACCCCAGTAGGTGTTATTGAAAACACACGATTCTTAGCCATCACAACAAAGCAATTAAAGGAGAGAAAGAGTGATTATTGGAGGTATTAATTCAAAGCCCTTCATGATTCTCAACATTATTTGAAAGTTTATGTTCATGATCATCATCAATTTGTTGAAAAAAAAAACCATAAATATTTAGTATATAATTTGACAGGAGGAGAGAAAAAGTGCAGAAATGGTTGATTTTGTCTCTTGTTAATGTATTTTGTTTTTGTATGTGAAAGTAATCACGTGAATGGGTTGCAGCAGACAAGTCTTCTCTTTTGAGCCTCTCCTTGTGTTTATAAGAACCCTACCACCCTATGATATCTCTCTTTCTCATTCGTTGTTATTTCTTTTCTTATTCTTCTTCTTCTTCCTTCACTGTCTCTTATTTTCTCTCCATATCCATGACTCCTTATTCAGCTCCTTCCTTACAACCTCAAACCCAAATCTTCATTTCTCCTAATAATCAGGATTGCCCTACCTTTTTTAACATATTTCATGCAAAACCCACACAAAATTATCAGCAGGTAACATTTCATATTCATATATTCATATATTCAATATATTCAACCTTCTGCATATTTATTCTTTACCATTTAATCACACCCTTCTTGCCTATTTTAGCTTTATCATATATCTATCCACTATACAAATATATAGTAGCTTAATTTCATCATCTTCATTGATTAGGTCAAATTTATTCTTCTTAATGATAATTATGATCACAAAAACAATAGAGTTTCAATGAAGTTCAGATTCTCTGTTAGAAGATTTTTTGATTTTGATGTTCGTTGAGTATTAAAAATACACTATATGAATATTTTATAAGTTTTTTTAATATATTTTAAAATTTTAAAATTAGTGATCATCAATAAATTTTGAAATCATACCTAAGAGAGAATCCAAATTCGTTGTGATGATAATTCAAATTTATTCATTTTCAATTTTCTTTCTCTTTCTATTCCCTTCTCTAGTGTCTCTCTTTTTCTTTCACTTACCTGGGTATTAATCTAACACATATGTTGATGTTGAATATTAGGATGAGACGATGGTACTGCATGATGGATCATCAAGCAATAATATGAATTCAGGTGATCCAATTAGGAACAGAAATGAGGGTAATCTAGGCTGGTACAAAACGGAGGAGGAAGACACAAAACATAGTCACGGGTCTGGGAAATGGATGTCTTCAAAGATGAGGCTAATGAAGAAAATAACGAGTCCAACCTCTGACAGATTCAACCCTCGTAATAACACCACTAGGGTTTGTTCCGACTGTAACACGACCACTACCCCACTTTGGAGGAGTGGCCCTAAGGGTCCCAAGGTTAATCAATCTTTTCCCTTTGCAACAATTAACAACTTTTCAACACTACCACTGTGCAAAAGTGTTTTACTTTGAACATGAATTTATTAACATGCAACATTTTGGTGGTGCAGTCGCTCTGCAATGCCTGTGGAATTAGACAGAGGAAAGCAAGAAGGGCAATGGCTGAAGCTTCTTCAAATCCAATAAACTCAGTGTGTGCAAAGACAAGAGTGTACAACAAGGAGAAGAACAAGTACAAGAACAAGTACAAATCCACTACTACTACTACTGCTTCTTCTGCAGGTTCATCTGAAGGGGTGAGAAAGATTGAATGTTTCAAAGACTTTGCCATAAGCTTGAGCAGTAAAAAGTCTTGTTTCCAACAAGTGTTTCCACGAGATGAAGTAGCTGAGGCAGCGATGCTTCTGATGGAGTTATCTTGTGGTTTTCTCCACTCATAATTAACTATGTCTATATCTAGTTAGATATTTTTGGCATTTGCTTTTGTTTTTTCACTTTTATATAGAAGCATCTCGTAATTATTTTTGTCTGGTTCTGACTTTTGAGCTGTGAAATCGAGCTGGTGTATTTGCAGCAGAACCAAAACATTGTCGGCTTGGTGTTAGTGATATGATACAGTACTACTGTACCAAGATTTTTTCTCTCAGTATCGTGGTAATCCTTGTTGTATGTGGTGCGAATTGTCCGTGATGGAGACTAAGTGAGCTGAGTTACAGTCGAATCGTGGCGTTTGGACTGTTACACTTTTAAGTAAAAAGAGTTATGCCTTGACTAATGACTATAACTTTTGATTTAGCGAAAAATGTTTGATGTAAGTCGAGTTACAATCGAATCATGGTATTTGAACTGTCTTCCTCAATTTAGTGTATATATAAATATGATAATACTTGTTAGTAAATAATTTTCAAAACAAATTTAACCAGTGTATATGTTGTTGATATGATAAAGTTTGATGACAATTTCTGTATATGAAGATAATAAGAGAAGAAAAAAGTATGTGATAAGTGGGATGCAATATGGAAATAAGGGACGTTAAAAGAATTGTTTTATAAGGTATTTTGTAGTTAACTAGTTTGATATTCTCTGCATCCAAACAAAATTAATTGGTATGATATTTTGTAGCTTGAATTCATGTGTTAAGGAAAAACGACAGGTGTTGCAATTGCAGCATGTTAACTGAACAGAATATAATTTTAAAATTTACTAGAAAATTTATTAGTTTAATGTAATGGAATATATATATACCATTTTTAGTAAAATTATGTGATTCTTGTTTATGTAAATTATATATATACAATGGGTCATATATATGAACAAGTTTTTTATAACATTTAAAAAAATTAAAATAATCTATAAGATAATATTAGTTTATGCACAGAATAAAAATAACTATTTAAGGAATTGTATGAAACAAAGATTACAAACTGGTTTATGTATAATTTAATTATTCTTCTAAAATTACCAATGGAAAAGTGATGGCTAAATTGGTGTATTATTTTCTGGGTTAGCTATAATTTGATGGTTTAAGCAACAGTGAGGAAAAGGAAGATATTTGCGACTTATGCTTCATTTCGTTTGAGTAAATATGGTGGGAGTAGTATACGGACTATAATATATCGTTGAGAAATGATAGAATGACATATTTTTGTTACCACTTCTCTTACCACCTGAGTGGCGTTAAATATTTAGTTTTAAATTTTTTTTCTAAATCTAACTGAAAAATGAAATGACAATGCAGAAGGTTTGGTTATGCACTTGCGCGTTTTGGACACTTGTCATTCATCATAGAACCCTCCTCTCTTTTCATTTTGATTTTTCAAAAATGGTCTCTCCTCTACTCCAACTCTTCTGCAAACCTCCCCAGAAAATCCTCTCCGCACACACCTCTCTGCCACCGTGAAAACCCTCCCCGTCCTTTGAATGTTGAAACCCATGCTCTTCGAAAAACCCTATCCCATTTTAATCTTCAAACTCTTCCCCCTATCCCAAATCCCTCTGAAGCAACTGTTCCCCATACCTCTGAACCAACCGTTCCCGAAACCTCCCCAGAAAACCCTTCCCGGAGCCACCGAAGAAAAATACTAACCTGCAACATTTTTAAATTTATCTTGCAACCCAAGCGCAATTATGATGTAACCCATCAAGGAGATTTTGCATAAAACAAATTGACAGATATTGGAAGTGCATAACAACACACAAATCTCTCCCCTACTAAAAGAGTGGACTTCAACTGTGCACACAAATACCAGACCCCAACCCACTTATTATAAACCAAGTGTAAGTTCCTTTGGGAAAAAATAGTCTGCAACATTCTTAAATTTATCTACAACCCTTAAGCAATTAAGGTGTAACCCACGAAGGAGTTTTTGCACAGGAAAAAATTGACAGATTTTGGAAGTGCATGACAACACACAATTTTCTCCCTTCCTAAAAGGGTGGACACCAGCTGTGCACACCAATACAAGACTCCATCCTACTTTCTCTAAACCATGTGTAAGTTCATTTAGGGAATAACTAGCCTGCAACATATTTAAACTTATGTTGCAACCCAACAATAATTAAGGTGTAACCGACGAAGAAGTTTTTGCACAAAATAAAATTGACAGATTTTGAAAGTGCATTACAACACACAATTTGTTTCTCTTAGTAAAAGGGTGGACCCCAAGTGTGCATACCAATACTAGAGCCCATTCCACTTCTTCTAAACCAAGTGTAAGTTCATTTAAGGAAAAAGTAGTCTGCAGCATTTTTGAACTTATCTTGCAACCCAAGACCAATTAAGGTATAACCCACAAAGGAGTTTTTGCACAAAGTAAAATTGACAAATTTTGGAAGTGCATAAGAACACACAATTTTCTCCCTTACTAAATCTGTCAATTTTACTTTGTGCAAAAACTCCTTTGTGGGTTACACCTTAATTGCTTTAGGGTTGTAGATAAATTTAAGAATGTTGCAGACTATTTTTTTTCCCAAAGGAACTTACACTTGGTTTATAATAAGTGGGTTGGGGTCTGGTATTTGTGTGCACAGTTGAAGTCCACTCTTTTAGTAGGGGAGAGATTTGTGTGTTGTTATGCACTTCCAATATCTGTCAACTTGTTTTATGCAAAATCTCCTTAATGGGTTACATCATAATTGTGCTTGGGTTGCAAGATAAATTTAAAAATGTTGCAAGTTAGTATTTTTCTTCGGTGGCTCCGGAAAGGGTTTTCTGGGGAGGTTTCGGGAACGGTTGGTTCAGAGGTATGGGGAACAGTTGCTTCAGAGGGATTTGGGATAGGGAGAAGAGTTTGAAGATTAAAATGGGATAGGGTTTTTCGAAGAGCATGGGTTTCAACATTCAAAGGACGGGGAGGGTTTTCATGGTGGCGGAGAGGTGTGTGCGGGGAGGGTTTTTTGGGGAGGTTTGGGGAAGAGTTGGAGTAGAGGACGGGGAGGGTTTTCTAGGGAGGTTTGCAGAAGAGTTGGAGCATAGGAGAGACCGTTTTTGAAAGATCAAAATGAAAAGAGAGGAGGGTTCTGTGATGAATGGCAAGTGCCCAACACGCACGAGTGCATAACCAAACATTCTACATTGTCATTTCATTTTTCAGTTAAATTAAAAAAAAAATTAAAATTAAATATATGACTCCACATCAGGTGGTAAGAGAACTGGTAAGAAAAATATGTCATTGTATCATTTCTCTATATCGTTTAAGTTTGTATAAAAATTTCAAAATTTTATAGATTTTAATTTGCAAAAATATGAATTTTTATTGCAAGAAATCAATATTCTATATCAGTTTTTTTTAATATCAGATTAATTTGAACCAACCAATAAACACCTAAATAAAAGGAAGAACTTAAATTCAATCAATTTAAAGGAAAATATTTTATAGTTTATACAATTTAAAAGTGACGTACAATTTTTTTTATTATAACCTAATTTTTTAAAATTTGTATAAATTACAAGATTGGAGTGAGATAAGATGAAGCATTGTGATCTCATAAAATAGTTATAAGAATTAATATATTTTCACTCCCATATTATTGTTCAGAAGATGGATAGTTTGTATAAATTTGTTTTGGAAGATGGATTTGGAGGAATGCATTTAAAGAGAAAATTGAGTTATTTGGATTAATGAAAAATAATGAGAAAAGAAATAATTTAAAATAAAAATTTAAAAACAATAATGAGTCATGTGATAAGTTTGATAAATTAAAAAAAATTATAATTAATAAAAAATGTTGTATATTATTATTAGTATAATATATATATATATATATATATATATATATATATGTATATATGTATGTGTGTGTGAAGTAAATTGATATAAATATATATAATTTGTAAGTATTCTTACCAAATTTTTTGTGAAAATTATTTTACATAAAATATTTTGCAAAAAAATTGATAATAATTTTTTGTAAATTTTTTTTACAACAAAATTTGTAAGTATTTTTTATGAAAATAAAATAAAATAAAATTGATAAAAAAATATAAGTTTTTAGTAGTATATTAAAATTCAATTAATATATAATTTTGTGTATAAAATAATAATTACTATTAACTTTTTGCACAAATATTCTTATATATAAAGAGAAAATTTGAGATAGAAAAAACTTTTTTTTAATTGGTATTAAGTAGGTTGTTTTTCAAACTTTCCTCGTATATTTTCTATGTTTGACTCGTCCGCTGATCCAAACAAAGCAATAACTTTTATCTATAATTTAAAAAATATATATATAATTTTTTAAAATTTAAAAAACTCTTGTATTTTGATTGCACTTTCAAGTATAAAATAACTATAATTCTTCAATTTTAGAGTTCTTTAATTTGATGATTTAGTATATTTAATATTCTCTAATATTTTTATCAATCACTTTTAATTTGAACAAAATGGGCCTTTAACGTCACCATTTTAACGTCAGTCCACTAAACAACCAACGTAAAAAATATCGGTGGCATTTTCGTAAATAAATGTCAAAAATGACATCGACCCCACTGAACCCAAACGTTAATTGTCAAAATGACATCGGCTCAATAATCTCGACGTTATTTGACGTCGGCCCACCCAGAACCCCGACGCCAATTAACGTCTGTGATGTTACCTCCGACGTTATTTAATGTCTGATAAGTTAAGCCCCGACTTCAAAATGTGGTTAACCTAATAGCACGAGACCCATTTCAATACATTGTTATTTCGCACTCCTCTTCCCCACCACTGTAGTGACGGCGACAAACCTTGTACGGTGAGTTTAGAATCGTTCAAACTCAAATGTTTCTTGATTTCTTGTTTTCCCACCATCGTTCTTGCATTTTGAATCGATTATTTTAAAGATTTTCATATTGTTTTAGCCTCCAACGCTCCCTTTGTAGCAGTGGCGACGACGAACCTTGCGAGCTTCGACGATGAACTTTGAGAGCACCGGCGACGACGACGAGAAACTAAGGTTAATTGGGTTTTATTGAACTCAAATGCATGGCTTGTGGACATTTTTGAAGGAAAATTTTGTGTTTTAAAGGCTAATTTCGAGCAACGCGAGACATCTCCCGTGGGCACCTCTTCAGCGGTAGTGACAAGGTTTTCAAGTCACCTCCAACTTCGTTCAAAAAATTGAGATATTTGGATATAAGATTAGTTTTTGTTTCCATACACTTTAATTGCACAATTGTGTCTTCATTGTATTATTTAGTTGCTAATTTTTTTATTATATTACACAAATTTTTTAGTAATTTGAGGAACTTTTTTTGAAAAAAGTTTCTTATAGATTAATCAAATTATTATTATCAAAATTAGTTTATGAAATTTTTTGGAAATTAGAACTGTTATGTAAATTTTCCATTTTTTAGGTGTAGGAAAATTATAAAATAACAAAATTTAAAAGAAAAATAGCAGCTTTTAACGTCTGTTGTTGCACTGTCAGACGTTAAAAGACGTCGAACTGGACAACAACAGACGTTAAAAGATGTCAGGTTTGCACTCCAACATCAATTTTGACATCACTTGATATGACGTCGGAGTTTGCATAGATGTTAAAAGCTGAAAATAACATACGTCAAAAGCCTTTTTTGTGTTAGGAATTAGGAATGTACCACAATTGGACATAAAAAAAACTCACCATCACATAAATTTCTTAAAACACAATATGGATTTTGAAAATATCTTACAAGGAATTATTATAAGAAGGTTAGACAAATATAACTTAAAAGTAATTGAAATCCAAACATTAAAAATTAAGCAAATTTTATTTGAAAAATGGTATTTCTATTCAATGTATTTTTTTTCATAAAGAAAATGGTAATAGTCTTACAATTCATGTTAACATCATAATTAATATATTTTATCCACTCTTTAATTTTTTGAAATTCTATAATGTTACGAAAGAAATAACATTCATGGTGCCTCGGACTTGGCATCCATGATTGATTTAAAGATTTAAATTGTTTTATAAAAGCTTTGGAGGAGATTTTGAGTCATGCTTAATTAATTGGGAATATTAACTCCTCAAAGATTAATAATTAACTATTTGAGAATACAAACATTTCGATTATTGTTTACATTACTATAAATTCTCATTTCGATCATTGTTTGCATTACTATAAATTCTCATATTACATTAAATTTCCTTGTAAATTTGTTAAAAGAATTTGCAAGAAAAAAATATTTCTACCATTTTTTCTAAAAATCTTAATTTGCAGGTAATTCTTTTTTGGATAATTATCTCTTACAAAATTATAAAATTTGTAAGTATTTCCTACAAAATTTGTTGTGAAAAATGTTTTATATAAAATATTTTGTAAAAAAAATAGTAGCAATTTCTTGTAAAAAGTTTTTTACAATAAAATTTATAAAAATTTTTTATAAAAAAAATTCAAAACAAAATTGACAAGAAATATGAGTTATTTTAGTAGTGAAAGTTGTCTCTTTATTCAACCATTAACAAAAAAAGTAAATGAAAGACAACAAGAATAGATTTTTCCAAAGAAATACAAACATTATTTTTAGTTATTACAAGTTTTGACAATCTTTCAAATAAAAATAAGATTAATGGTAGGCTAAAAAAATTGAAAAGTTCAATCAAAGTAAACATTAACCCCAACAATGGAAAAGCCCTTTTCTTTTCAAGACTCTAATAATAGGGTTTGAATCTTCAAAAAAATTTCTTTACAAATTTAATATGTAACATAACCATGTATTACAATTTTCAAACAAAGTCATAATTTTTATACATGTGAAATCCTATTTCAAAATAAAAAATAAATAATTATAATTAGCACAATACAAAGTGAGAGATAGAAGAAAAAAAAAACTTAGTTAGGTATAGAAAGTAAACATGAAGATTAATTATCCTAAAAAAGTGGTGCTTTGCATAGTATTTGATAGAATTTCAACACTTCATCATAAAACAAGACATATTTTTCATTATCACTTTATCAAATTTTCAAGGATGACGTACTAACATTAAAAAAGATTTAAGAAAAGAACATAAGAATTTAGTAGGAATGATGACAAAGATACTAAGAAAGATCTAACAAAACAATTAAAGTTATGTTAAACTTCAATTGGCCTACAAAATATCAAATGAAAGAAAATTGTTAAATTGATAAAGGTATACAGAGAAATTAAAATAAATCTTCTAATGATAGATTTTAAAGTGATCAACATCCTTACATTATTTTAGTAAAAAAAAATAGACATAAACAATAGAAAGAAAACAATTAGCAAAAAAACAAGTATACAAAAAACAAATTTAACATTTTCATATAAATATTACTAATTTTACCAAGTAAATGAATCAATTTCAAAATATATATATATATATATATATATATATATATATATATATATATATTTTATATATTTTATGAACGTTATTGGATTTTCAATAACGTTCGTTTTCAATAATAGATATGACAATATAAAAATGTAATTTCTAATGAATTTTGTCCATAAATAATTCGTTTATTTAAAAGAATAATTAAATCACAATCAAATTTAGGTATCAAAATAATTAATTATTATATTAACCAAAGTTAAATATTATTTTATAAACTAAAAAACTATTAGTATCTAAATTTTTATTACAAAATTATAATTAATTTATAAATTAGGATATAAATTAATCTCTGATATTAGTCACCAAAATTTGAAATACTTATATTATTATTAATTTTAAATTAGTCTTTAATTTTAAATAAAAGCTTAATTTATACACTAATTTTTTGATAATTAAATTAGTCAATATAATAATATAGTTACCAATCATTTTAATTTATAAAATAGTATTTAAATTAAACAATATAATAATTAATAATTTTTTATTTTTTGAAATTAGTTTCTGTTTAATAATTTTCTTCTAGTAATTTTTCATAAATTTGATTATATTTACGTACTTTACTGACACATTATTCTTCTAAACACGTCACTCCCTCTACTTTTCCTTTTCTATATATATATATATATATATATATATATATATATATATATATATATATATATATATAAATTCACATTTTGAATATAGATTATGTATACTAGCGTATATACAGACGATTTTGTGCCTATGTGATGCATTTTTTTACATATACATGATGTTATATTAGTAGGTGATGATGCAATGATAATGTAATGTTATTAAATTAATATATAAAATAAAATTATATTTATTAAAAATAAAATGAAATATATCAAAAAATATGAGGGAATAACTTTTGATGAATAGAGTAAGAGAGAATAGCATAGATAAATGATTTTATAAAAAAAAATTGTAGAAGTAACAGTCAATTTTAAAAAGTTTAATAAATAATTATATTTTAAAGGGTAAAATTGGTATTTTAAAATGTGGACACAAAGGAGAAAATCTCTTTATATATTGTTATTGATTGTTATGTTCAATTACTAGACGTTAAAATACTCCGTTGGTCCTCGTTTTTATAGCAAAATCTCAATTTGGTCCTCGTAGTTTTATTAGTCTCAATTAGGTCTTCAATTTTGTAAATTAGTATCAATTAGGTCATTTCCGTTAGTGTAGAACTAACACAGTTAAGTATGTGTCACGTGTCACCTCCTCATTTTTTTGAATTTTTTATTTTATTTTTTAATTTTTTTTAAAAATATTTATGCCACATGTCACGTTTGTAGTGTGTCACGTGTCAATCTAATATGGTGACACGTGTCAAATTATTGTATAAATCTCAATTTGGTCCTCATATTTGTTAATTTGATTTGATTTCAGTCTCAAAATTTTTAAAAAATTTTTAATTTCATGTGCTCCAAATTTAGAAAAAATTTAATTTTTATATAAATGTAATGATAATACTTTTATTACAAGTGATATTTCTATTACATATTTTTAACAATATTTAATTTATTTAAATTTATATTTTACATTAAACTTTATTTAAATTTTATTTTAAAATTATAAATATATAGATTAATAAATTTATATTCAAAATATTTGTATAACATTCTATATCAACAATATTTTAGAGTTGGCTTAAAAATAAAAATTTTATAAATTCAAATGTAAAAATTTAAAACAATTTTATAACAAATTAAAATGAATATATTTCAAATTTTAATATTAAATACAATTAATATTATTAAAATATTTAATAAAAATATCAATTTTAATAAAAATAATCATAACATTATATAAAATTAAAATTTGGATTAAATTTGGAACACCTAAAATTGAAAATTTTAAAAAAAAATTGGGACTGAAATCAAATCAAACAAATATGATGACCAAATTGAGATTCTTTGACACGTGGCACCATATAAGATTGACACGTGGCACACTACAAATGTAACACATGACATAAATATTTTTAAAAAAAAATTAAAAAAAATTAAAAATTAAAAAAAAAATCAAAAAAAGAGGAGCTGACACGTGATACACTTAACGGTGTTAGTTCTACACAAACAGATTACCTAATTGATACTAATTTACAAAATTGAGAACCTAATTGAGACTAATAAAAATGCGAGGACCAAATTGAGATTTTGGTACAAAAATGAAGACCAACAGAGTATTTTAACCTTACTAGAAAAATCAGTTTTGTTTGAATAAATTTGTTAAGAATGATTTAGGATAACTAATTTTTTGTGGAAAGGAATAATCGACTTTTATATAAATTATACATATATAATTACAAATTGTTTTACTCAAAATGTACTTACTTTTCTCTCTTTTTTAAATGAAAGAACATTACAACTATTATCTCAAAGCTAGCATAAAAGTACAAACAGTTTTCTTTAGTCCAAAACAACTTAAATTGTAAAATTCTATCTTAAATAAATACTTGGTTCTAAGATGAAAAGGGTCTGCAGAGTTTTTGCTTTTTTCTAAAGACCCTTACCAACAGCTTAACATGCTTCTGTTTTATTCTCATGAATGAGATGGATCAATATTATTATTGAGCATAAAACTTGTTACAAAATCCTTTTCTTAACAAAATCCTTTCTAGAAAATCATAAAAAATGTTTCGAAATCAAAATTTATTTTTAAAAAGTAAAGTGTTTTTTAAATCCATACAAACATTATACAAGGCTGCTCCTAATTTTTCTACCTTTTGTTATTTTTATTTAATTATTTTGTTTCTGCCACATACCAAATAATCTTGTCTCATGTTATTTAAAAGTCGAAGTCTGAGATAGGTTAAATATTTCTTATTTCTTTGATGTCTTTTAAAGACAAAACTGTAACAAAACACATGTTCTAAAATAGACAATGTTAGGTTTTATAGAGGGGGTTCATTGGGGAGATACAACACCAATAAGACTCCTTTTTTGTCCTTTTTTATACCGTTGTTCTTTTCTTTTACGAGACACGCTTACCTGACCCACACTGTCAAGAAGACTTTCGATACTAGGACCATACTGGTATTGCACTCGTCTGAGCCGGTATTAACCATCGGCTCTGATACCACTTGTTAGGTTTATAAGGAGGGGTATCACTGGGGAGAACAACACCAATGAGATCTGATCCTAACCACATAAGACACTGACACCACTCTCAACCCAAAACCTTAAGGCGATGGGTTTATGGGTCTTTATTCTTATATAGTGCTCTACTTTCTCATTTCTGGTCAATGTGTGACTTAGACTCACACTTGGATTCCTAACAAACAATACTTCAAATGTATAGTGATTAACTATGATTTTATCATCGAATTTGAGATCAGAACCATTGGAGCTCGCCGTGGAATCAATAAGAGAACTATCGATCTCGTGGGACTAATAACGGAACCATTAGTCCCTTAAGTTTCTATTAGGGATGATCTGCTCATTCCTCTTACACTTCGACCGGGGACTTATATTCCTACCACAAACTTAAGAGTCTCACATCGCTTAGAAGTTGAATCCTAAAGTGGTTTAAATACTATTTTCTCGTTCTACCATCTGAGATGCATTTTAATGACAAAACCGTGATGGAGCACATGCTTCAAAGCAGAAACTTGAGATTGAAACATATTTAATTATTTAATTTGAAAGTCAAATAATATAGTATACTTTGTTTCCTTAAATTTGTATATTTAACTTTTGTTCAATTTCTTAATTTGTCTCCTTTTAATGTCTTATTCAAAAAAAATAATTTAAAAGTATATTTTTGTTCAAATTTACTCATTTTTTCTCTTTATATATTTTATTCTACTTTCTATTCCTTATCAATTGTTAGGACTTCACTGCGTATTTATTCTTTTCTTCCGATAATTGTATTAATTAAGAATCATTTTTTTTCCTTAATAAGGGCAGCAACGGTACAAGGAAAAAATATTTTAATCAGTATTTACTTTTTTTTTTTTAATTATAGTAACCCTTAAATATTTGGTTATTCTGTTCTTATTTCAAAATTGTATTCTTTGTTCCTTTTCACTTTCCAAGCTATTTCTACAATCTTAATTTCACATATTATGTAAAATTATCAAGTGTTTTATCTATTATTATTATGTATAGATTATTTTCAAAAAAATAAATTTGTTATAATGTTGATACTTACTTTACCTTAATAATTTTTATATCAAAAATATTTATACAGATATATAAATGTGTTTTTAGTTTTATATTTTCTTTGTACTTTTATAATCTGGATTCAATTTATAGTATTTAGTTAAAAATATTATACCTTTTAATTTAATTTTACCACTCGGTAAAAAGTAGCATTAGCAATCTCAATAACAGAGTATGTGTTTATTAGTGTGTCTGAGATCGTTTCAAGAATTTGAACTAAACTCTTGCATTTATCGTTCTCACTTGGAGATTAGTTATGATGTTGATAAAGTTTTTTATTAAAATAGTAAAACACAAGATTAGACAATTTTAATAGCCACTTTTCTCCTAAAAAGTCTCATTTTGGAAAAAACTTTTGCTTAGTGAGATGTCTTTTTTATTGTTAGAATAATGAAAGTGTCCTTCTATATTGACCAAGAATTATATTCTATTGTATAAATAATAATAAAAAATATAATTGAAGTCAAAATTAAAGAGTCACTTTATTATTTTGTTATGAACCTTGTTAGAATCAAATTACGAAACTTTCACCAATATTCCATGAATAAAAAATTCTCCGTACTTTTTTTTGCTTTAAATATTACATTTCTTTTTCTCTATATATAGATTTTATTTAAAGTAGATCTTAGTTTTTCAAACTTTTTCCTAGTTGTAAGTAGTTGGAAGTACATGTTTGATGAGATTATTGAGTGATTAATAATGTTTACTTAGTTAGGATTTTGTTTGAGTTCTAAATCATCTTTGGTTTTCATTATAATAATGATTATATGCGTTTCAAATGATGTAATTATGAATAAATATAAAGAGCTAGTACAAAAATTATATTTTATATATGGTTCTGTATTTTGTGTTTTCCTTATTTGGTATAATTTGTAGTTATGGTAAACAATTTTTTCATTGTTGTTTATTAAATGTATGCAAAACAAAATGTTTAAGCCTTTGTATTATACACAGTCATTAGGATATGTGTTTGCAAGTATGATAATTGTTTGGGTTAGGAATAGATACATGTTTTGTCTTAAAAAAATTGTCCGTTTATTTGTTGGATATAAAAAAAAAAGTGATATATCCATAAATATTTTATTATATATATATATATATATATATTAAATTTTAAATAAATTTATCTAAAAATAAATCTTTAAAATGTAAATTTAGATATAAAAATAATTTATAAGTAAAATTTAAATAAAATTACTCGATAAAACATTAATAGAAATATGTTTGGTCTTTTCAAGAAATAAATTTAAATAAATTATGTCAAAATATAAATTTTAAAAAATAAATGTTTTATAAAATAACTACAATATCACAAATTAAAAAAAAAAAATATACGAAGTCGGATTTTAAATAATTATTTCATGACATTGATATTTCTTTCATAAATAATTTTATTTTGTTAACTTGAATTTTAAAAAAAATAGTTAAAAGAATTATTAATAATTATTAGAGTATCATTAATGGTATTTATTTAGTATTTGTTGCATATTTTATTTGTTGATATTTTGGGGAATCGAATTTTTTGGTCATCCTTATGTATATATCTTTTTGTACTCCAAACTCATTAAATATATCTTCTTTGTCTCATATTGGTGATTAGGTAATGGGTTATGTTATGGATACATCTTCTTGGACAACTCCCACTCATACTTTGAGATTTTTATTTGTCCAATCTATTTCTTGCATTTAAAATAATAATCATGTAAATTTGTGACATTCTAATAATACAATTATTACTCCAAATTTAGACTTTAAGGAATCATACAAATAAGTTATTTCAACAGTTTTTCACTAACATCGTGTATCATAAGGGTGGTAATGTGAGTTTGGTCCGACGGGCCGACCTACAAGCCTACCAAAAAAACGCGGGGCAGGCTAAGATATTAAGCCTACTGGCTTGTAAAAGTCTATCACACATAACACGCAGTCCGTGTGAGTTGGCCCGCAACCTGCATGAAAAAAAACTTATACTTATGTATATTGGTTAATTTCCTTCTGAACTTTTACATGAACATTCCAAATTCTTGTATGAGTAGAAAAGACAAGTGTTATGTATTTTGAATGTGCTAAAATTTGAATAATACATCGTGTATGTCAAAGTACGAATATGAATATGATGAAAATGTTGAATTATCAATTTATCTTCAAACTTTTCTGCCTACAATTTCAACTAAAGGCAGGCCACCTCGACCAGCATTGCTACCCCTAATATATCATGGTCTAAATGATTGACCATCACTTTTTTAAAAAAGTTTATTGTTGACATAGTATGAATGTCTAATATTTTTTCATATTAAATCCATATTTTATAAGTCTTCATTATATCAAAGATGAACAAGTAATCACATATTTTTGCCAAATCTTGATGTTTCTAATTCGAACAATAAACGCAAGGACATTAATATGTCCTATTAATGGTTTTTTTTTTCGCAAGCAAATTGTAATAACTCATCAACCTCTTTTCATATTTTTCACTATATGTCACACACATTCATCAAACGTCGATCCATAACAACATAGGTTACAAACTCGATCATCATGAACTATATATGCAATATGTGATTCTTTCTTTTGTAAGCATCTATGCATTCTCAATGTATTTGCATAGCACCATAGTCAAGTATACATATGATGAATAATATAATTTTTTTCAACTTAAATTTCGCCAAATTTAAGTGTAGACTCACAATTTCTATGCATTAACAAATTGTAAAAAATAATTATTTCAAAATGTCCAACTAGACAATTCAATATTTATTACAAATGGTTAATTTTTAACTATTCACACTAAATTGCAAACGAGAATTAAGGTTCACTCAACATAGGGATGAGCAACGGTCGGGTTGAATCGGGTTCGGGTCTAACCTGTCCAATCCAACATAATCCATATTTTATTTTTTTAAATTCATTATGACTTGTTAGTAGTCCGATTAACTACGCATACAGGTTAATTCTTAATTCTTAATACATTTTAATTCTTAATTTTGTTCATGTTGTAAATTAATGAGGCCGACATGATCTCGCTTATCATAGGAAGACATGTACATGTGCATTACTGGTTGAGATGGTCCAGGATACGCACAAGTTGACATGGTTTAACTATGATAATATGTTGAGGCAAAGATGATCACAAAATGCTTGGACAAGATGATATCGGATGTACATAGTAAAATAGCCTCTCTGGTTTGACATGATTCAAATGAAAACCTAAAAACGTCAACATGTTGCTTGAAAATGCAAAGAAAATTTCGTGTTTTTTGGTCACTTTTGTCTTATAAGTATAGTTCCTATAAGATCATAATACATAGAGAATTATTCTAACGTAACTAAATTTACAAAAATTTGATTAAAATGATTAAATACATGCATTTCTTTGGAGGATTAAATTAGTCTAAAGTTTCGAAAATGAACTATTTTCAATTTTCACTGAAAATGAAGAGAGCAAAAACATATTTAACCATAACTATTTGTAGCTTTTTTATAAGATCATAAAACACCGAGAACAATCCTAATGTAAAGATATTTTTAGTGTTTTCTCAAAATAATTCATATATAATTATATATTTTTAATTTCAGAATATTTTAATGCAAATATAGTTTTAGAGTTTTGTCTCTTTATAACTAAATAAAAATATTAACTTACTATATCTTTAATAAAGTTTATTTGACTAACTAATTAAGTTAATAAGTTATAAACTTGTCGTTCTAAATTAAAATCTAAATACAAATAATAATATTCAACTCGTTATGTTTTGAATTTTAAGTCCACCAAACCCGTCCCTCCATGGGTAGATGATTATAATTTAAAAATGCAGTAAAAGTTATTCGGAGTATAATTAAAGGAAATTTAATGTTGAGATCTCAAGAATTGATACAAAATTTATAATTTTTTAAATCTTATTATTATGATAAGTTTTGAAAATAAAATAGATTCCCCCTTCGTCAAGTCCTTAAACAATAGATTTTCTCACTCTATTATTCCATTCATATGATCCCCACGCTGATTTCTAATCACACTCACTATTATTTATTAATTTTAAAATAACTACGAATTTTCCTTTTAAAATATAAATGCAATAACTAAAATATATTTTATCAATTATATTCTCCTCAAATTAAATTAGTTAAATGTTTAATACATAATATTTAGACATTGACAGTAAAAAAAAAAAAAAAAAAAAAATTATTTAAAATAAAAAAAAAAAAAAAAAAAAAAAGATTGTTCATTTCTGACACTACGGGAAAAAAGCATGGTTACATGAATATAAAGGAAACCATACAAGTAAG
>Ga0214544_1002139_pt1 | contig 41680 bp, 19 predicted proteins | sample CNSS3metaG_FD_160074 | JGI IMG/M metagenome (GOLD analysis project Ga0214544, IMG submission 160074) | Root nodule microbial communities from cowpea collected in UCLA plant growth center, Los Angeles, California, USA - CNSS3 | ecosystem: Host-associated > Plants > Roots > Nodule | place: USA...
AGATTTTTCTACATAGTAGAATGTTCTTGATTTTTCTTCCTATCCTAAGCTTTTCTCCAATACTCTAGAAGTTTCATTACATTTCAATAACTCTATCTTAGATTTTTCTAGATTGTTCTAGAATTTGTATTATACTTTAATAGTTCTATTATTAATTGATTTTTTTGTTGGTAAGAAAAATATGTCCTACATGGTTTTGGCAGGAGAATTGGTATCACAATGAATACTTGAACATAAAAAGTAGATATGTTAATTCAAAACAGTAATTATTATGTTTCCCAGACATTAAGAAAGACAAGTATTTGGTTTTGGCAGGAGAATGGGTAGGAGATGATCATGAAAGAAAAACAAACCATAGCACCAGTTTCTTCCGTCAATGATGTAAATTATGTTAAAAGTACAATGCTTGTGTATAGCTTATTTAGTTGAAATTTCACTTTCAAAGTACTATCACCAGAAAGATAGTTGGAATCATGCGCAGTACTCACATGCAGTTGCACTACAGATTGAAGGCCAATAAACGGACAAGCTGAAATAATACACAAAAATTGTACAAATAATAATGTAGAGAGACCCCGATCAACCCCAATCAAATCCAAATACATGATCCTTGTTATGATTAAAGCTACTTTCAATCATTTCAATTTTATATATGAAACATGGATCCCAGATTCTAAATTTCAAATTCAAACACACATTACACATTACCAGAGAAGAAGACACACACATTCTTAATGTGTGATAATTTTTAATCACCCCATATCCTCATCTTTCTCTATATATGATTGCTCAAATCTTCAAAGTAGACTTAATAGGAACTTAGGGTTAGGGAGCAAGAAAGAGCATTTAACAATGAAATCGTACCATTTTGCATTTATATTATTGTTCTTCCTTCTTCTCCACCAATCCCTTTCCGCTAACTTCCGTGTCCCTTATTCTTCCACGGCCAAAGCAAAGAAGAACACAAGAGGCAAGACGTTTGAGAATCAATGGAAGAGGGAAATATGGCCCCCACAGCCATATGCACCACAGAAGAAAATCGAAGGTCTATCTCTCATCAAAAACTACTTTGTCGAATTTGGCTATCTTCAATCCTTTGCCCCATTCAGCGATTTTTTGGACCGGGGAACAATCTTGGCCATCCAAAACTTCCAGCAACGTTTCAACCTACAAGTTACCGGCAACCTGAACAACCAGACCCTCAACCAAATCCTACTACCACGTTGCGGTGTCCCCGACAAGAATTTCCCCCACGGCTTCATCGACAACGAGGCGTTGCCCAACTACAGGAACCAATGGTTCGCCAAGCGAAACCTCACCTACGGTTTTCTCCCGGAGAGTGAAATCCCAGAAAGCATGAGAAAAGTGTTCAGAGATTCCTTCACTCGCTGGGCGAAGGCCATAGAGGTTTTGAATCCGACGGAGACAACCTACGAAAACGCCGACATCAAAGTAGGGTTCTACAGTTTCGCAGAAGGTGTTCCGGAGCAGTTGTATGGGATAAGCTCTGTAAGGTTGGAAGCAGGTTCTAATGTGAGTATAGGGGAGATACGTCTTGACGGTTCCTATTACTGGGCGGTGCCGAGTGAAAACGACAGCGTATCGTGGAAGGAGGGGGTTTTGGACTTGGAGAGTGTGGCGATGCACGAGATAGGGCATTTACTTGGACTTGACCACTCTTTCATGGAGGAGTCTGTTATGTACCCTTATATTTTGCCATCACAACAACGAAAGATACAAATGTCGAATTCCGACAAGAACAACATTCTTCAACAGTATAGTGATGCCATGTCTGGTTATGGTGGAAGTTGGGGAGTGCTTGTAACTACCACCTTGTCCCTTGGATTTGGTTATGTGGTGCTTCTAGATTCATTGTGGATTTAGAATCTTTTTGGGAATAATATTATGTTAAGAGATTAGAGAAAGTAGCGATCCCATGCTGCTTTATCTTATAATTTAGAGAGAATATTATGTTTATGTAGTTGTTGTTGAACGTCAAGAAAGACTAAAACCACAACAAGACTCATTAAAATATTGTAAAGAAAAACCCAACTCTTACAAATTAAAATAATTAAAATAATGTGTGGACTGAACTAATACAAAATAATTTTTTATTAATATAAGTGTCAATCATTTACGCTAAATAGAAAGAAATAAATAAATAATAAAAATATTAATGAAAAACTAAATTTCACACAAATTGATCGATAAATCAAAAACAATGATATTAAATATTATGTAAGTTAAGTCGATATTAAAACATAATTTTTTATTAATATAAGCATTCTGATTAACCAAAGTAAAAGAAAATTAAAAAATAACAACATTAATAATGATATAGAGTGAGTGAAACCCACTTTAAAATGATGCAAATTAAATCATAAATAAAATTAATAATATTAAATATTGAGTGGGTTACACCAATATTAAAAATATTATTTTATTAATATAATTGTCGGTCTAAGCTATATTAAGTAAAAGTGAATAAAAAGTAAAAACATTAATAATGATTCCGGTCAAATTTTGATCGACTCAGTTTCTACCAAATTTGGTCAAGTTGATCCTAAATAAAGATTTGACTGAACTTGACTAAATCGATTTCAACCAAAATTTGTCCAAATTCGGTCAAATCAGTCTAAACCGAATTTTGACTAAGTCATCATCAACCGAAATTTAACTAAATTCGAGAAAGTCAATCCCGGTTCATTATCGATCAAGCCAACCTCGACCATGTTTTATCCTAACCAATTAGAAATTTTCCAACTTATGTAATTTCAATTTCTTTCTTTTCTGAATGAATTTCAAAATTCTATTATTCAGTTATTTGAAAATTGAAATACATTCTTAAAATTTCTCAATTTCAATTTCATTTTTAATTTTTTCATCCAAACAAATTATTTTACTTTAAAAAAATTCAAATTCTCTAAATAAATAAATTACTCTTTTAAATTGTCTCATCCAAAGACATGGTAAGTGTTTTCATATGTAAGAGAAGTATATTGTGTTTGCACATTGCATACGATTGCACATGTTTTGGAATTGTGAAAAAGGACCCTGTTTTATTTTGTGAAATCAGTAAGTTACTAATTTTATGGAAATGTTTTGTTTTAAGCAAGCCTTTTGGTATAATTTCTTTTAAGCTTATTATGTTGATTTTCTAGTGTGAAGTTATTTCCAAGCTTTATGGCAAATGAACAATTCACAGAACTAAAATTGTTGAGATAGACTTAAAAATTAGCCTAATCTTCCAAATAATTTGATGCCTTATCATGCCAGAAGGACTGCATAATCACATCTGAATTCACTGATATAAGGAAATAATCTCATTTCAATCGCTGCATGCCTTTTCCAGGTGAAGACCTCATAAAATTTCATACAGTGTAAAAATAAATTGAGAAAGGGTTGAAAGAGACGCAGTAAGAACATTTCTCAAAAAGTTAAATACTCAACATTTTGACGATTACATCAACTATTATAATTTGACTGAGAATTCTGTGGTTCAGTATGTATACAGGGGGACATCATCAGAAGAAAGATCTAAAGATACTTCAAATCAAATCTACCATCTAGCTAAGACCTTGTCACAAACCCAGAAGTATATCATGCAGCGCAAAGATTTTAGAATAATTGAAGTGGCTGTAGCACGTGTTGCAAATGACCCAGCACAAGGGTTTAAGTTGGTTCAGGGATACATGTTTGCAAAGCTTCTAATTATTACCTACCATTCCTTCCATTCCCATTAGATAAAGCAATTATTTTCTTTTTGATGCAATTAGGTTTGTTGTTCCGGCCAATATCGTTGGCTCAAGAATCAAGATATTCTGAGTAACTCTTTACATCCCAAAAAGAAAGCAATTCGAGTAACAGGGAAGCAACAGCACGCTGTCTTCCACGGCTATGGGCTGCCTGAAAGGATTTAACTGAACCTACATAATAGTGCAATGAATTATTAAGAGATTATGCCAATGATAAACAAGGTTAAAATAACCACTTGTCCCTATTGATAACACTCATTTAGGAATCTATCTTTGTATGAAACAAGCTTCAGTTTTGATCTATAGGCCTTTATTAATACACATTGGTCCCTGCTAAGTGGATAGGAACTAAAACCTTAGAAACACAGTAACAACAAAAACCAATCGGTACATCAATAAGAACAGATACCTAAATGAATGTCAACTAGTAAATGCTTAATTTAACTTCAAAACAATTATATTCCAAGTCAGCAAAGTATGAATAAAAAGCTTACTGGCAACTTAAGAGGACGGTCAGACACAGTCTTAATACAACTTGCTGCAAGATGACATGCTTCCTCGCAATAATCAGTAAAAACAGCTGGGACGCCAATCTTTTCAATTAACTCCTGAAATTTTTGCAAGAAACAAAGAAAATGACGAAAAACATGCTGCAAAGGTCTAATACTGTTCACTACCTTTTCAAGGTGGTACAAAAATTAAACTAACGTCTAAGTCTGGGATAAGCACAAGGTGGGAGACATACAATACTCGGTAACCAACTGGAATAAGCAGCAATGCCACCATTTGGAGCAATTATTAGGTGAGGGAAGGAATCCTGTAAGTGAAGCATTACTTAAAGTAAAATGTACATAGGGGATTCCGCAGAAAAAATTAAATCAAGCAAGATTACATTAAATGACTTAACATACTAGATCCCTTTCAAATGTTGCAACATACCTTAACAATATCTCTACACCGGTCATGATAGAATCCTCGCCAAAGCTGCAATGTCACTGCTGAACCAAACTTCGTTCCAGGAAATGTATTTTCAATTGCTATTTTGCACTCACACTCATCTTCATTGCAACAAGCATACTTGGAAATGTGAATTTTCTCACCATCCCTGGTCATTGGGAAGCAACGAGGACAGATATTTAGATCAAATAGGATTAAATATCATATGATAATCCAATGACTTAAGAGAATGGATCAGACCTCTGAGGAGGAATTGCAGGTCCAACAAGTTCTATATGAATATGTACACCAGGGAAGAGTGCCAGTAATTCTCCAAACACAGCAAGTTGTAGCAGCTCTTTCTCAGGTCCTTCCGTATATAATAATGAAGCCAAAGTTATGCGTCGAGAAATCAATACTAAGAAAATAAATAACCAAGCCTTTTTAAACAAAACATTTGTATTTTTCAAAAAGGAACATTTTATTCATGATCAATAAAAGATAAAATTGATAACGATGAGTAAATAACAGTTTCATAACTAATCTTGAGTAGTGTGAGGAAGTTTACACAAACTTTTAACAGCACAAAGAAACCTGAAAACTGCATTACTTGTAAACAAAAACAAGAAAAAACGCTTATAAAAGCCCAAGTTTTTGGTTAGTTGATCAATGAATCCTTACTTTTACTTTTACATCTTTAGTAGAAATATAGAACGTATACACATTATGTATATAATAAAGGAGAAGTAGCATATATGGTCATAACTCATCAAACAACACTAGGTTATTTCCCATGCAAGTGAAAACATGACAGCTTGGAAAATCTATAGTAGCTAATCTGAGGGCATTTAACCCAAGTCAGCAATAAAATATCAGTGTTGTACCTACACATTCTATATGGCAAAAAAGTAAGATGATTCTAACTTAATCATGCATTTAAGGGTATTTATCAAGTTAATATCAGGTTAAAGTGCGATCATTTCAGCGATTCTCAACGTAAAGCCCCCAGCCAACCCAAGTTTTTCTAGTTTGAGAAATTTTCTTATAGCAAAGCAAACCTTTTTTGTTTTTTTGTTTTTGGAAATAAAATAAAGAAATGTAAAAGCTACAAATGAGCAATAAACTCCATGGTTGCATATTTTACTTTGAGGAGCTTCTATGAGGGTAAACAAGCACCATTACTTTGGAACAGGGTCCTTCTATGTAGCATTCTTTTTCTTACAGTATCTTTTTTAAAATTATAACTGAATATAAATATCCCTTGGCCATTAGATACATTCATATACTAAATATGTATATAATGGTCATAGTGTTTTAGAGAAATATCACACAATTCCGGTCTCATTCCTAACCTATAGCATAAAAGATAACTAATGAAAAATACTCCAAATTTGAAATTAAAATGTTTAGGGAAAATTTATGGGTGATGATATACCAAGGTAATGTATGTACAACTTTTCATCGATTTCAGGATTCAAGGCTGTAATTCCAACAAGACGAGCAGCATGATATAATGTAAGCGGCTGAAAAAGAGGCAATCCTTTAATTCTGTAAAAAGCATATAATTAAAAAAAAATGTAATGAGTAAATAACAAGTCTATTCTTATAGTATTGGAGGCAGTAAATTTAGTATCCCATTCTCTTCTATCAGAGTAACCAATGGCACAAAGATCCATTCCCCTACAGATTTTACAGGTGAAAGCAGACGTTATATTGTGGTAGGTGAAGTCTGAGAAGGTAGCGGGAGGGACTAAGCCTCCCACCCCTTGTATTTTGACTGCAAACAAATTAAGAGCCAAAACAAACTGCACACATCATTACTGCCGCTTACAAACAAAATAAGATAACAGATTCCCAGTCAAAAAATTGAAAGAAGAATAAAAGTATAGAATTTCCTTGAGCTAATTGTGACAAACATTTACACAACCGTACCCAATGAAGAAGCAAAGCAACAGGCGAGTCTAGTGGGATGCTTCTCCACTTATAGTAGTCTCTCCAACTATGCAATTGCTCTAATACCAGAGAGTTTGGCCCTGACCAGTTATACATTGCATTTAATTCTAAATCTAAATCTAATTAAAATAGAGGAAAGGGAAGTTGAAGAAGATGAAGCTAGACAAACAAACTCACCACATGGACATAAAACACTTGGGAGATCCCAACCATTATTTAACCTGCAAAATGTAAAATTCAAAACCTGAAGTGAAAAGGTTGTAACTAAATTATAATCATAAGTTGGAACATTCTTCAACTCCAAAAGGAACTCATCATCGATATAAATTGAAATTTAATTAACAGAAGCTTCAGAATATGAAAGAAACAAGAGGAAACCTTAAACGATCAAATGAAGCAGATGACGCCCCACAACCGCATTCATGCATCCACATTCCCACTTCATGAAGACCTCTGTTGCTCAAAAATGAACACCTACCTTCTTGCTTCACACAAACCTGTTAAAACTACAAAAAAATCGCTTAAAAAACAAAAATTTAAAAATAAATCAGAAATCCTACTGTTCCGAAACGCGGTATTAAGAAGGAAGAAGATGAGAGGTAACCTGAAACGTGGCTTCGCGAGAGAAAGTGAAGGGAAAATCGTTGAGGACTTCAACACTCTTCATCTGCTGTTGCAACCTATCACACTCGTGTTTGTGACGACTCCAGTGTGCAATCTAAGCGATCAAATGCGAAAGCAGTGAAGCTATGTAAGAATTTACAGCGCAATTTACAACCTAATGGCGCACATAAGAAAAAGAAGTTGATGCAAACCTGGTGAGAGAGAGAGCAATAAGCGACGGCTTCACAGCGAGCGCAGAGACGCGTGGCGGCACCGCCGCACCGTGCTCCGCTCCCTTTCCCCGCGCACTCCATCCCGTTCATTTCTCCGACCACCGCAATCTATTATGTGGTGTGCCGTAGCCCAGCCCAAGACTCACCAGGTCTACCACGGCCCACTCGCGTTTTTTAAAATGCACTAACTGTGCTATAACCAAACAAAAGTAAAACCTTAGTAGTTTTTTTTATACTAATAAAAAAAGTTATACATTTTTCATATATAAGAAACCAAATGTGAAATATAATTTTTGAAAAAATAATTAATTGGTTTAGTTTGATATTCACTGAGCATTTATATATTTAGTAAATTTTATCCTAAAGTTTTAATTTCATGAATTTTATTACACAAAATTTAAAATTATACATATTTTACATTTTCCTATTGTGAAGGTGCAATCATATAATTAATATCAGATTATCTTCAATCCATACATTACACTTTAAATTATATTTTATCACTCAACTTTCCAAGTTTACAATATTCATTATTCAACTTTCAATTTTTCAAATTTTATTATTGTTCTTTTAGTTTCGTGGATTTTATCATTTTAAAAAATATTAACATTTGATAATAAAATATGAAATTAAACTTTCTTCTAGCGAATTTCACTATATGTAAAAACCCATATATAATAGTCATAATAACATATAGACAAAATTAATCTCTTACATAATGAAGACATAAATGTAGAATAACTAAATGTCTATTTTTAACTTATAAAATTCTCAACTATTTACTTTCTGAATTATTGTTTAATTTAATTTTTCTCTGCTTCAATACTAATTATTGTTGATGTCAGATAAAATAGTTAACATGAATTAATCATATAATTTTTTTTTGGATTTCAAACCATTTTAGATTGTTCTTGTTATATTTTATTTTAGTTTTAAAATACCATATAATATGGAAAAAAAATGGTTCTTAAAAGCAAATATGAAATAAATTGTAAATATTAAAAAATATCTCAAGTTTTAATTTTATTTTTGAAGTGAAAAATAATCGTTGCCTGATAAATATTTATCTATGAATTAATAACATCTTTTCATTAGTCAAAGTAAACTATATAATAGCATGAATGTCCTCAAGTGATAAACACAAATCAAATCTGCAAATTAAAGTGGCTTAAAACTTCATCAAATATCCTTTACGTTAACTATTTTTTTTTTTAGTTTCTAAATTCTGAAGTCACTAACACATAAAAGGCAAGACAATTAAAAATGGGCTGATTTCTTTTTGCACCCTATGTTTCTTCTTGCATCCGATGAGGTGTGTAAAAAACAAAATTATAGACATATGGATCACATCCACCAAAAATTGTTTAAAAATTGTTTAGATTGTAAAATCAAAAGTATTTATTTTGAAGAGTAGTTTTAAGATTGTGCAATTTGAAAGTAACTTATAAAATTTCAAATGACTATAAAATAATCATAATAATAGTAGTACTAATAATAATAACATAAAAATAATCAATAATAATAATATGATTATTTAATTATATTATTAAAATTAAACAAACTCAAACTTGTCTTCTTCTTTTTTTTACTTTCTTTTCTGTTCTCACTTGAGTTTCTCCTTCTCTTGTGTATTTTCTCTCTTCTGAACAAACCTTAGAATTTAAATCGCATTGGATTTGGATCTTAGGATCAATAGGGTAATTTCTTTCTGCACCCCACCCTTTTCAGGTGCCCATGGATTGGTTAAAAATACCAAAATGCTTGCTGCTGTCACTCGCCGTGAGCCCCTTTCACTCGTTCAAAAGTGTTTTTTTTTTTTATGAAGAAAACTTTTGAATTAGACAACGCAAAAGTTTTCCTTATGAAAAAATGGCTTTTAAATTATGTAATTTAGAAGCTCTTTTTCATGCAAAAAATTATTTCTAAAATCCGGAAGCTTTCTTCATGCAAAAAATAAAAATAAAAATTTCAGGTTGTATAGTTTGAAAGTTAAAAAACATCCAGACTACACAATTCGAAAAAAAAAATTCTAGATTGTTTAATCCAAATTTTTTGTATGCTAAAAACGACTTCGAAATTATATAATATATAATTCACTTTTTTAAGGGCAAAGTAAAAGTTTTGTATTTATGGAGGTGCAGAAATCTAGTTCAACTTTTTTAAAACTGCATTTTGTTAATATTTATTAGTTTCCGAGATAAAACATCTAGTTCAACTAATATATTATGTGGTTTGTTATTTGATAAAATGTTATTATATTTTTTAACAATGCTTACATCAATATCAATGTAGTTTGGGTAATATAGTATAACATTTTCGTACTAGTATGAATTGTTAAATAAAGCAAAAATAAAAATACAACCTACTTAAGTTTAATGTGTTTGGATTGAAAATTACAGAAAATTTTGATCCAAACCAAACCATATACATTATACTTTTTTTCATGTTGTTTATTGTTACATGGATGTCTTTCCTAATCTAAACAGTCTTTAGATAAAATCACTTATTTGATATCTATATTTAAATAAACTTTACATTATAATCGCTACATTTAAAAACTAATACTTCTAAACTTCTTACTATTATTTTTAAATTTTAGTTTCTTTAATTCTTTATAATTCGGAATAAAATTAAAAGGTATTAAAAAATTTACATACATCCATACTAAATGTAATTAAAATAATATCTATAGGAATTAAAATAACATCCGTACACTTCTGAAGTATAGGGGTCAAAAAGATCAAACATTTACAAGTATAAATATTAAATAAATAATTGATCCTAATTTCTAAACATATGAAGCTTTTGTATTTTTAAATGTCATTTTTTTCGTCAAAGTTCACCTTTTACCGAAAACAGAAAAAGGGTTCAATTCTTTTCCTTAACAAAAAAAAAAATTGTGGTTTATTTAAAGTTTGAAGAAATTGGAGGGCATGATAATGAGAAGTTTATTGAACATTGGATTTTGAAACCCTAAGAAACATTGATATTCCTATAATATTATAGCATATCCTTGAATTCCACTTTGTTTTGTTATTCTGGTTGACGTTGGAGGGAAAATGCTTTGTGCTTTTATTACCTGTTTGGTAAAGTGAGATCCAAAGTTCCTATGATATTGCGATAGTACAAGCAAATAAAAAAGATACCCAAAATCACACCCAATATTGAAAAAAAGAGATGCCAAATCTTGATCGATCAAATAAAATACCAACTATTCGGTGCCTTCTTTTTCCCTTTACAAAAGGTAGCTACCATTTCTTATTATATAACAGTCCTTGATTCTATTGAATATTTCAACCTCAAATTATATTCATCACATCTAATCCAAACAGTTTGTTCACTTGGTCGGGCATAATATGCATTCCATTACTCCATCAATCTAATATTTTATGTGCATTCAAAACTCTAATCTCTCCAAATATTCACACTATTTCATGTTTTTTTAACCACCCAAATCATGAAATGCACTAAGAATTTATATCTAATTTTAGGTTAAATATGTTTTTCGTCTTTAAATTATTATACAACAAAAATTATATAAATAATTAATTCTTAATGAGTTAAATATTTCTCGGATTGTAAAACACCTATTCAAATAATGTGTTCATGAAAGATTTTGGGTGAAAAATTCTCATAAGAGAATTTTGTTATCATGGAATGTATCTCTATATATTCTATGAAAATTTGTCTACTTTGTACTCTTTTCTTGTCAATTGAGAACTTAGAGTCAATGTGTTTTGACTTGATCAGTACCTTATTATTGTTGGGATATAATTTGTTGTCATAATATAACTTATGTGGTCTTTAAATTTCTTTAACGTTTTGCAGCACAATGTCAAAGTTCCTCAATCAAATCCGGTGACTAAATATCTCATAACATGGTATAAATTTTGTAATCATGATGAATGAAGCAATAAGACTTTGCTTGACATTGCTCCAAGAAACTGCACCACCAACCAACATATAGATATAACTCGAAGTGGATCTCAAATCATCCTTACATCTAACAAAATGGGAACATCGAGTGATTTCTCTTTATATGTCAACATATTGTTTCAATTTGAAACTAAATTATAAATTACTAATGAAAACACATGTATTACGGACATTTTTACTTTTTTTTTTATAATAAAATTATACTATTATAATTAAAAAGGTAAATTTAAATATTTTTAGATACACTTTTTATAATAGTTATTTTAGTTTTAAAAAATAATTAAATTTTAGAAAAAACAGTCAAATTGAAAATTTGATAGTTAAATTTAAAGATAAAAATAAATCATTTAAAGAGTAAAATAATTATTTTAATTTTAAAAAAATTCTTAAAAGATAAAATTGGAAACAAAATGTGTACACAAAATATGGAATCCCTTTAGTATAGATTTTGTCTTTGCACTTTATAAAAATTATGTAAATGTTCTTCCTAACAAAAAACATGTAGAGTGTTTCTCACGTGACAAATACAGTTTCATTCTGAAATATGATATAACATTTATATATCATTTGTTGAAAATAATGTTTTATATAACTTTCATACAATACAAAAATAAAATAGTTTATAATTTAATAAAATAGTTTATAATTTAATTTAAAGATGAATATAAATTTTTAAAATAATTTAGAGGAAAAAATATATTTAATCATGTAATTTTCAAGAATTATTTATCACGCATGATTGAACATATAATATCCAAATGAGATATGATACACGTTAGCCAATTAACCCTAACGTTGCTTTCACCAACAAATCTCTTTCACAAAATTATGCTCCAAGGGACAAAAGAAGATGAACTTGACCTATTCAACAATCTTACAACAATGGGTGAAAATAAAATTATAAAAAGAGAGAGCTATGAACTTTTGGGGGTCTGAGGTTTTGTTTGTGTTTAACCAATATCAAAATGTTACACTAAATTTTCATCCCTTTGCACCAATGTTAGTTCTTTTGGACTTTGTTTATAAATCTTGTTTGGTTAGGATTTGGAGAGTGCCAAGAAATTATTATAGTTACGCTTGCCCAAATTTGAAGTAATTTTCATTGTACCGTTCCAAAAAATAATAGTAAATAAAAGTGTGTAAAATTTTATGGTAGTTGAAATTGTTGAGTTTCGAAGAACATGAAAGCATATTTTAGATTCGGTTAAATATGTTTTTGTTTTTTAAATTTCAGTAAAATTTAGAATTAGTCTCTCATCAAAAATTTTGACTAATTTAGTCCTTCATCTTTAGAAATAAGTGGATTTAGTCATTTTAATCAAATTTTGTTAAATTTATTTGAAATTTCAAATGCATTTTATGATAATATATAAGTTAGCATTGAAGCTAAAATGAGTCAAACAATGTAAACAATTCAAGTACTATTATAAAAGGCACATGAAATGTCAGATGAAGTTAATAAAATTTTGTTAAAATGACTAAATTCACACATTTCTAAAAATAAAAGACTAAATTGATCAAAATTTTCGAAGAATGATCAATTCTAAATTTTAGTAAAAATTTGAGAGATTAAAAACATATTTAACCCTTTTAGTCTGGAGTCGCTGATAATTCATAATAGATTTGTTTCTTCAAAATTTGATCCCTTCTGAAATTGATTTTGACCTTTTGGAAGATTTAAAAAATGGGAAATGTTGAGTATAACATGCTAGAAAATGGCATATAAAGTGACTCACGGTTCTTGATTTTAGTCGGTGCTAGTTTATTAGTAAATTCGGTGGTTGGTTTCTTTCTTGATTCCTAAGTTTTAATTGTTTATTAAATGATTTTACTTTTCTTAATATAAATTGAACTTGATGTTTGGTGATTTTAAGGGAATTTAAATTATTACTTATGAAAACTTTAATTCAGTTTGGGAGACTTATTGGAGTTAAAAATGGTTTTGTGACTTAAAAAAATGTTTATAAAAGTATTTTTGAATTGTAAATAAACTATTTTCGGTGGAAAGGATGACACTTTTAAACGAGCTATTGATAATGTAAAATATGTATGATTTGTAAGTGTAATCATGGATTATGTAGCCCTCACACAAGACACACACACACACGAGATTCTTATATTCATCTCTTTCATTTTTTTCTCTTCTTTTCATTCTCTCTAAATTTTCACCTCCAATTTCCATTTTTCTCAAAATATGATTTCACCTCAGGAGTTGAGGAGTTGAGAAACACATCTATCCTATTAACTTCTTAAACAAAGTAATAATTGCTCTATAAACTCATTCTTATCTTATTTTCTTTATGATTTTGTTATCAATCTTAGTTGCTTTAGTTGAAAAACTCAACTTGTGCTTATCATATACTAAACTTATGTTATGTTTGAATACCTTACTCCAGTTCTCTAAATTTTGAGTAACCTTACTACTTGGATTTCCTTGGAGATTTGTTTTGAGGATACATATTTCAAGTAAGGAAATCTAGCTTATTTTTCTTCTAATGTTGTGAACTAACTGAGTTGGTCATATATTTTAATGGATTGTAAAGTAGGAGTGGTATTGAATATTCATGTTGATTGAGTTTTCTCTTGAATATATCACATGTTATATTTTTGTAATTGTGTGAACATTTATCCTTTAAGATAATTCTATCTGAGGTCAAATTTGAACTGAATGCAATAATTTTGACATGGAAAATGAGTACAAAAACTCAAATAGAACCAAATTGAGTATTTGGTATATTTGTGAAACTTTTGAAATTATGTAAAGTAGTTGGGCAAGCCAACTAGTCGTTAGAAGAAAGTGAAAACTTTAAAATACAAAGATTTCAAGTGATTCTACTTGTTAGATGAGCAAATACTTGTTAGGCAAGCCTTGTGAAAAAGGATCCCATGGGATTGGAGTGTCAAGCAAGTAAAATGTTGCTAGGCAAGCCTTCCTAAGTGATTGGAGTCGTTGTGTGAGCTATATTCTCGCTCAACAAAACTTTTTAAAAAAATACTCGAGTAATCATTTGTTGGTGAGCAAAATTTTCATTGGACGATATGAAATTAATTTGTTGTATTGAGACTTTTAGCTGAGCAAGTAGAATTTTAACTGAGAGAATTTCAACAGGTGCTGAATTCACTAAGCTAGTCAAATGCTAACTAAATGAAAAAATATTTATGAACTCTACAAGAATAAGTTTTCAAATGTTTTTAAAGGCTAAAATTAGTTTCTCTTTCACTATTTTGTTATATTTGATTAATATATTATGTGTTGACATTATATTAATGAAAGGAATAACTAATTCTAATTACCATTTAAATTGAGATACCAATATGTATGATTGATGAGATGCGATGAATTTTTATTAACGTGAGATGCTATGTTGTAGTATGAGGATTTAAAATTTATATGAAAATGAAAAACCTATAAGAGAATAATGCTTAGCCAAAAGAAAAAAGAAAGATTTAATAAATGAAAAATGTATCTTTTACAAATTAATAGTGATATTCACCTTTATTAAAAAATTAAAAATAGTAAAGGAAAGATGAGACTTTAAGGAATTTTCTAAATTTTTTTTATATTAATTGCAATAGATTTTAAGATAGGTGACATTTGTAACATCATAAATTATATTATCAATAAATAATATATTACTTTATTTATAAGTATTTTAATATGTATCTATAATATATATATATATATATAATACATATTATTAAAAATAATAATATATCTATTATAAATATCTAAAATATATAAATAATTGAATATTTTATAAGAAATATATTAAATATTTTAGAATTTATATATATTAACGAGAAAGAATATTTTTATTATAATAATAGAAGAAACATAAATAAAACAAATGTGTGTGGTGAATGATTGAGTTATAAACAAAGTTACATATTCAAATATTATCCATAAGTAAAAAAAATATATTTAAGATATATATATATATATATATATATATATATATATATATATATATGCAAACACATGTAATAAAAGCACATAAACATTAAAAGAATGGCAATAAATGCACGTCTATCTAAACTAGGTACGAATGTTTAGTTAGCAATGTATTGACACAGAGTTGGAAAGAATTTGGTTAAAATAAAATTAACACTAATCATTATTTGAGTAGTATAAATATTTGAAGGGTGAAGGAATGCAAGGGGAGGTAAAAACCAAAAACAGAGAGAGTTTATAGCTTTGAAATTATTCATCAAGTTCATCTAGTATAAAAAATAGGTGGTGTGAGTGCAGGAAAAAAAAAAATATTATCAAAGTCTCAATACAATCTTGAGATATCTTTCACAATAAATAAGATAAAAGGAGGAGACATTTATTATTTTACCTTTTTACTTTTTTTTCTTTATAATTATTTTTATTTTTATATTTACTTGAAGTGAGGTGCCTCTAACCTCATTCTAAATTGTATTTAGTTCCCGTTCTTATTTATTTATTTATATTCATCTTCAATTATGCACTGATCATATTTATTCAATTTATATTTACCCTCTTTTATTTATTTATATTGATCTCCAATCACGTATTTGTCATCTTTATTTATTATATTTATTTTTAGTTATGCACTGATCTTATTTATTTACACAATTATATGACTTAATATCAAATTAAAACTTATGATAAATAAAAATTTGATTTTTGTAGTTGGAGGTATGACCTTGGAGATTTAAACGAGTAGTTAGTACTCAAGAGGAGACGTTTTTTAGTTACTTTATTGGCCATGTTGAGACTCAGGTTATCCTGACTAGTTATTACAAAATTAATCAAAATCTTTATTAATGAAATAGAGATCCAAGTTTTATGGATTTAAATGAGTTTTCATTTTATTTTATTAAGACATGTTATATTTTCTTGTGACATTTGTCTCACTTCCATATTTTATGGTTATGTATAAAAAAATTTATATTATAATCTTATCGTAGATTAATGTCTCTAACATGCCCGACCCATTCCTTGCTGATATAGTAGTAGTATTCCAGGAAATGCATGACAAACTAATGCGGTAAACAATTTGGTAACCTTCCAAGGAACTAGAAATTCTACTATCACCTTCTTAAATGCTTCTTCAAATGCACTGGTTATCCTTAAATGACATATTGGAGTCACTTTCTATTTATCCCAAATCGTCCAAGTGAATTCTATCCATAATCTTTTTCCTCCACATGCTTGAAGATCAGTATATCAGGGAAAAACTGTAAATAAATAATATTTCTTTCTCTTTCTAGTGTAGAAAATATAATATGTACCAAATGATGTAAATTTAATATGCATACAGTACCGTAAAATATATAAATATATGTATATGTGAATATTTTAATTATGTTATATGTTATTGTAAAATTATATTTTAATTTTTTTAGTATAATATAGAAAGTAATATTATATATATATATATATAATAATAAATAAAAATTTGATCTTCACAACATTTCGTAATTTTGACATGAACTTTTGGTTATGATGTTATATGTTTTATTTTGTAAGGAAGTAATAATTACATAAGGATTATCACAATTCGACACCAACTTAAAATTGTACTCATTGAATTTAGTGTTATATTTGTTCGGTTCTTATTTTAATAGCATCTCTTTATCAACACTCCCAGCTGGGCAGCCCAAGGATAAGTGGCCGAATGTCACCCGCTACAGACAGACTATCCAACGGTTGGGGTCTAAAGTTGTGAACTTTGTTGATGTGACAATTTTTCCGAAGTGATTTTAGGGAGCCCACAACCGAGCAGCCCCGAGGACAAGCGGCCAAAGGCCGTCTGCAATGGCCGGTCGATCTGGTGATGAGCAATTGAAAATCACATTGACACCCTTCTTAATGTGAGTGTCAATAAGTACACGGTCGGTCGAAGTGTGGACGCTCAACGACGTCAGTCGGGCGGCCAAAAAGAAAACATCCATATAATATCTAAAGTTAAAGTAAAACAAGTCAGTAATCAAGTTTAAAAAAGTAATTGAGTCGTAATTAAGAAAACTCTAATCATAGGCTCATATCAAAAACTATAAATAGGAGCCTAAGGTAAGTTGATAAAGACTTTTACCTCGCATTTATTACAACATTAATTGTTTTCACCCGAACGAACTTGAACTGACTTAAACATCGGAACCTAATTGACAGGTACCCCAATCGTCTGGACAACCGAACGAGAGAAAAAGAAAGAAGATCGAACATAAGAAGTTGTAAGGAGAAGAAGGAAAGTTGATCAAAGACAAATCAAGTGTTTCAGATAGATGCTTGATTCCTACACCCAAAACAATTAGATTACTTAGTAACATTTCACTTGATCTAATTTCTTTTAAATTTTATCAAACATCACTTGCAACCTAAAATCTTAAAACAATAGATTCAATAGTTTTAATCCTTATATATTGTTTACTCTCTTATTCCTACCTAATATGGTATTTAGATTCACCTTTGAATTTCTAATGATATCATATATTTAAAAGTAAAAATATAAATATTTCGTGTCTTAGAGTTTAATATATTTTTTTTCTTTAATTCTTTAATAAATAGTCAACCATTAATTTAAAATTTTCTTGTGATTATCAAGTTATAAACACTAAACCTTTAAATTACAAATCATAAAAAAAAATGACTAAATTTATTAATCCGTGAATCTTATAGCAGCAATCCATTTCAACAAGATTGATGAATTCACATTGTGACCTTTGTCTTAGAAGTTAATAAGAAACCAAATTTTAACTTCAATATTATTTACCATAACTTCATATCATATTTTAAAAAGAATTAGTAAAACAAAAACTAAAATGTAAATTAAGCTTGAGTAAAAAGCAAGTGGATAAAAAAAAAGAAAAGAGAAAAAGGTATAGTATGGGTGATTGGGTATGAAATAGGGAGAGCTGATCCTTACGAAAGAGGCAGAGGGAGTGTGTTTGGAGACATTCTCCTATTACCAAAATTGGGTCCTCACTGTCTCTCTGTAACTCATCTCACTACCAGATATTAATTTATGAATAAAATCAATATTGTGAAAATTTAGTTTTGACTTCCTATATTAAAATATTTTATAACTTACTTAATAATAATTTGACGTCCATTTTAATTGAAAAATACAATTAAACAAAACATTACATAATATAATTTAATATGAATGAATAAATGTAAAAGTATACAAGATTAACTATTACAAACATTCAAATATACATATGTCTTCATATGTCTTCATGATGTCAATTAACACAAGCAACATGTATTACCTAAGCATAATCGACACTCTAACTCAATTATCCAGATACATATATTGAAATTAGATTCACTAAAAACTTGCACTTATGGTAGTCTCTATTACTCTATAGAGCCATTACCAATGAGTTTCACCCTACCACACACAAGATTAATCCATAATTATCTAAGGTCATTATCTTACCTTAGACTAAGACCTCATGCTACTTTCACCACAAGAACCATTCTACTCTATATGAGTCTAGATTATCATTAGAGTGTTAAAATGTAACCTTACTTGAATCCATAGAACAATACCTACACTATATTACAACCAGAGATTTTTCTCCATGAAATTTCCTTATCTTCCACATGTTATCTCATAATCAATCACATATTATACAAAAACATATCAAGTCAAGTCTTAGTATATCAACATCAATCATACATAGTTCATCCATCATGTTCTCGTATAAGCTTAATTCATCATATTGGTCATAATATCACATTCAATCACATTGAAAAAAAATAAATATATAAGAGCCCAAGGTGTTGTTTGGGCGAGATTTTGTCGCCTAAGCGACACTATTACAGAAACTGGAACGAGCCTCTGGAGCATTCTCGTATGAGCAACAGGGGCTCTCGCTTGAGCGATAGAGTTGTTGTCTGAGCAACAACTCAATCAAAGACAAAAGAATTTCCAGTGGCTTTCTCGGCTGAACGACAAGTCTGTCGCTTGGGCGACACCTTTTTTCGCTTAGGCGAGAAGTTGTCGCATGTGTGACAACTTGAACAAAGAGTAAAGTAGAATTATGGGCTATAGTCACTTGAGAGAGATTTTGTCTTGCCCAAACGAAAATAACAGATTTTCACCCTAATCTTGGTACCCAAGGTTAAGAAATCACACACCACAAAAATTCAAGTAATTTCATGGATCCAAATACAACATGCAACACAAATTTACTAAAACCAAAACGAATTAACTTCCATCGCCTTGAGTGTAACCCAAGCTTGAAACAACGAAAGCCCCAAGATGATTCGAGCACCAAAACCTGAATTCAACCTAGAGAAGTCAAAACGAAGTAACATAGAGAGTGTTGAGGCTATGGTCAGAATCAAAGTCCCAAACTGAAAGAATTTTCAACTTTCACAAATGTTGAAATCCCAAACTGAAAGAATTTTCAACTTTCACAAATGTTGAAATTGTTCAGTGGATTTTGACAAGGACTCTGTCACAATCCCAGTTCTAGCCATGATTCACGAAAGGATAAAAATACAAAGAAACAAGATTGAGTCGAAGGAACAATGACACTGATGTTACTAGAGAGATGTTTTGCATTTTTAAAATTATGAGACAACTTAGTTTGTTTTAAAAAAGAAATGGGTTATGTATATTTTTTTTCAATTTTCACCGCATAATATTTTAATATAAGCAATAAAATAAAAAGATATAGTAACATAGTGTTTTTTTTCCTTGATGTATTATGTGTTTAATGCTAAACCATTTCATGTTTATTTTTATTACAATCTTATATCTTAAATTTATTTTTAAAATAGAATAAAAATAATTTAGTAATTTAGTAACTTCTGTAAAATGTTGTAAAATGTAATAAATGCTTAACACGGTTAAAGTTAACCTCATTAATATACAATTTAATAAAAACTAACTTTGACTAATAAAACTTCCAGTAATTAAAGTGAACCTTTTTAAGTTTAAGACACCAAATTAAAATCATAAATTCGAATAAGAGAAAAAAAATATTATATCTTAAGCATATAATAGAAGAAATTAACATTTTTCTTTGTTTCACCACAAGTTTTTACTTCATTGGAACAAATACCAATCCAACTTGTGGTTCTATTGTCGACGACCCTTCAAAATATTCTCCTACATCATTTTGTCCGTGGTACCACCATCATTCCTCCAACAACAAGTTTTTGTACTCAAATTTTGCACTACATACAAACATAATTAACTAAAATAATGAAAACAAAAGTCAATTATTTCAATTTTTAAAGAAAACAAAGATGATAAAACTAAAATTGGAATTGCTTATTTTAGTAATTTAATATTTGATAAAAAAAATACTTATATTTTTGTTTTCTTCAATTATCAAAATGAGATCAGGAGGTTGTGAGACAAATATGGTCACATGTGATTTATGATGTTGGTTGATTGCGTGGGTTGATGGAATGGTTTTTGTTTTTATTTATTATTATGGCTAAATATTGACTTATTACACATATAAACAAAATTGTATCCTTTTTTATGAAAACCATGAGCCATGCAAAAATTGAGTTTTACCATGTGAGCCATGCACTCAAACATTTTTCAAAAAACTAACGAGTCCTTAGATTCTAGCAATTTCACCTATAGTATTTAAATTTGATAACTTACTAAAAAAATTATGAAGATTTATATTGAACCCCATGTTTAGGGAATTTGAATTATATGTCGGATTTTTAGTATTATTCTTTAGTTATACGTTTCAAATACACGTATGTTTGATATATTTTCTAATATCAAAATTAGTATATTTTAAAGGCATATAAAATAAATAGTACAAGAATTCTAATAAAAAGGAAGAAGATAGGCTAGACTTAAAATCTTGAAATTAGAAGATTTGTGTGAATCAATTTTTAAATTTACCTTTCTTAAAATAATCAGGATTTTGGGACGAAAATATAAATGAATTAATTTTAAGGTAAAATGTAGGAAAGCATTTTTCATTTCATTTAATTTTTGCCCCTTTGTCCAACATTATGAGGGAGCTTATACCTCTTGTATTTTATTTTTTCTGATACATGTTCGTGAATATGAAAAGCTAGATATGGAATTTCATATGTACCAGCTATTTGTTGTATATAAAATACTTTTTTTTATGGTTGTTATGCTTAAAATGCTTTTGAACAGATATTTATTTTCTATTAAACTTTTTTGTTGTCTTGACTTTTGCTTGATTCTATCTATCAAAACGAGATAAAATGAATATATAATATGATTGAAACATGATATTATTTTATAATGAAATTTATTGAGTTAATATTGTTTTTTTTTATATTTATGATACGTTAAAAATTATAAATTGTCTAGAGATAAAGTATAGTGCCATTTAAATTAATTAATGTTTTTGTTTTGTTTTACAGGTTATAAGTATTGTTTAATGTAACAATTTTGTGATTAATCACATAATATTACAAAAAAGTTTTAATCATACATTTAAAACCAATACCTAATAGTAAATTGAAATAAAATTATAAGACATCAAAACAATCTATTTATCCATCATTCTTTGGATTCCTTTATAAGTAATTTTTCTAAGTTATTAAGTACAATATAATTAAATGGCATTAAATTTTTCTATTTCATTTTATGAATGAATAATAATCCATCTATTATTTCTTAAAATCCAACCAATTCTTATTTTAATAAACACATATTAAAATTAATTCAATTATTTTTACAATTAATTCTTTCATAAATTTATCTTTTTAAAAGTGAGCTTTTAAAATATAAATTTAATATTTTTAATTTCAAAAGTGTTAATTTTATATATAAATTATATATATATATATAGATATATATATATATATATATATATATATATATATATATATATATATATATATCCATTAAAAAAATTAATGAATAAACCATTTTTTTATTAAATGAATCAGATTAAGTAATATTTTTAATTAAATTTTAATTGAATAAAAAATTGATTAATAGTTTTTTTATTCAATCCTATCTGCCCTTCACGAAACCATACCTTTATTTTGGTGGGAAATCTTAACCCACTAATTCTGTTTTGGTGATTTATAAATAGAGATTGAGTTTCTAGTTAACTTTTTTATAATAATGTAAATAAATTTGCATATGTAAGTATTATTCAAATCCATCTTCACTCTGATGAATAAATATATGCATAATTCTTATGTTAGGTTTTATCTCTATACTTGATTTCATTTTAAATTATTACAGTATTTGTAATTTATTAGACAACTTAAAAAAATCATTATTCTTCTTGATTATTGATTTTACTTCATTTAAAAGAAATTGATTTTAATGATGGAGATTAAAATGATAATTGTTAGAAGTGTACCAAGTTTTTGAATATTGAGAGACAACATGCAAATTAAGTGAAATTAATGTTGTTGTTGATTATTTGGTTTTGTTTCATTTGAAATAAATTAATTTTATAGGTGGGGATTAAAATGATAATTGTTAGAAGTGTTTTCAAATAATTATTGAGAGAGAAAACATGCAAACTGAGTGAAATTAATGTATTTTTTTGGACAAAAAATTGAATGAGATGATTTTAAAGGTAAAACTGTAATTATGGAATTTATAATTGATATTATTTTATTTTAAGAGTTGTGAAAATTGAGTGTTTAAGTGGGCATTATTTTCTTTTATATGAAGATCGAAGAAGAATAAAATGTAAGCATAACATAACTCTATTTCTTCTATTAGCAATGTAAATCAATTGATGAAACTAAAGTAACAATTACATTTTTAGTATTTTGTGAGGTTAAAATGTTTATTTTAATAAAAGTGATAAAGCTTCCCTCAAATAAGTGTTTTATTATAATTAAATCCTTTAATTGAAAGATGCTAAAAGAGTTTATAAAATAGGGTCTCCTTTAAACAAGTATTTAATCAATAGTTGCAGTTTCTTTAAGTTAAAGTGGTTATAAAAGTTTAAATCACCGTGAACGGATTTACATATAAAATTAGATAACTTAATGATAATTAAAATAAGTGATTTAATTCATTGAATAGCAGTTATATTGGTATGTTTGGTTAAAAATAATAATTAATTACTAGGCTAAACATACATTTAACGAAAGAAGTATGTCTATATACCGATTATTCGATTTTAACGATTAACATTAGATCAATTTATTTATTCACTAATATGTATTCTTAATAAACTTACTTTACATATTTTTATATATCCTTTATATTTTTAGAAAGTTTATTATATACTTTTAGAAATTTTAATGATAATAATACTTAAAGTGAGTGATTTAACTCACTAAATACCAACTATATTGGTATGGTAACCCTTCCTTTTATTAAAAAAAGAGAGACAATTAACTATTTGGCTAAACATAAACCTAAAATGATTTATTTCCATGCACTAAATGCAACTTGGGATTATTTAAATTAGTATTTTAGAAAGGTTGGAATTTGCGTTATCTCAAACTTTGGTATTTTCTCAACTTTATGAAAATTAAAATCATTCCATGTCCTTCAGCCGTACAAGTAATCGATCTTTGCATGTTATGATTATGAATTAGAGATACTCAAAGTACTTACATTATTAATAAATAAAATGAAATGAATTATTGACATGCATAAAATAATAAGTGTTGATTTTAATTTTGAGCTGGCATTGTTTTCAGTCTTTGACCAATCTCGTCAATTATTCTCCATAAAGAAAGAAATCTCTCGAAAATATCACCTCCATGAATATAGCTTAAAATTAATGTTCAAAGAGAAAGAACAAAATCAATTCAAATCCCAATGAAATTTCACTTCCTTAATCAAGTTATTTTCCAACATCAACAAACATATCTTCTTCATTTTGTACAGCAACCTTTTTTTTACCACAAAACACGGACACACAAATCAAAATAAAAATAAAATAAACCAACTCACACGAGGTTGCACGTGCATGATATCGCTTCCATGAAGATTAGCATAGATACTCTACACCCATAAATACTCTTACAATTTATTGCAACCCCACAAAAAAGAAACATAAACTCACACAAAATCAGAAAAATCTTCTTAGCATTAATTAAGGACTTCTCTTCTTTCACGACCACTTACCAAACGAGGAACGGTGAAAAAATGACGTTGGGAATTTGACGGCGCTGTTTGGTTCAGCCTTGACTTCGGTCAACGCTGTCACACCCACCAATCACTGTGCGACGTCGTTCACAAACTCCCAAGATTGACCAAAATCACGCGAGATTTTGTTTGAGGACGTGTCATTAATACCTTACTTAGCTTGGGATCAGAAAAGAGAAAAAAAAGAAAAAAGGAAAAAGAAATTCCGTTTGAGATCACAAACCAAAGTGGATTTCAGAATCTCAGCGCCATCTTCCAAAAAACATAAATAAAGAGAGAAGATTTTAAGATTTGATTTTTCCAAAAGAGACTTTATTGTTATTATACCATTATTATTATTATTACAATAGTAGTAATAATTATTTAAAAAAAAAAAGCGGTGACAGATGGATATTATGGAACAACAACATAACATGTCACATAGCCACATTCATTAATATAACACTGTATTTAAGATTTGTTCACCCATGTTAAGGAATCCTCTTTCTGTTCTTTTATTTCTTTCTTTCTTTCTTTCTTTCTCTCTGCTTACAATTCCCTCTGCACTTTTCGATGGACACAGACGCCGTCGTTTCCTTCGATCATGTCTCGCCGGAGGATTCTCACGAGGTTCATGTTTTGGCCGTCGACGACAGCCTCGTTGATCGAAAGGTCATTGAACGCTTGCTCAAAATCTCAGCTTGTAAAGGTAATTAACTGTTCTTTAACATATCAAAGCAAAACACACTGTTCGGTGTTTTATATTGTTCTTTTTTCTTACTCTTTTATCTGTGTTCTGTTAAAGATTTTTTCTTTTTTTGGGTTTTATTTGGATGGAAAAATTGCAGTTACAGCTGTGGACAGTGGAATCAGAGCACTGCAATTTCTGGGGTTGGACGAGCAGAGAAGGACCTCTGAATCTGAGGGTTTTGTCGTATGTATCAGTATCATTATAATTTTCTTTTCACTTTCGTTTATTTTCCATAGCTTATTTTCTGCTCTATGTTTTTGTTTTTTATTTTCCTCAGCCGAGTTTGAAGGTGGATCTAATTATCACAGACTACTGCATGCCCGAGATGACAGGTTATGAATTGCTCAAGAAAATAAAGGTTCATTAGTTAATAATTCAAATTCTAATCATAAACCCTTGATTTCTCCTTGTGATTGATAATTCTAACTGAAAACTTTTTACTCGATGCAGGAATCGTCCATGTTCAGGGAAATTCCGGTAGTGATTATGTCTTCCGAAAACGTTTTGCCTCGCATAGACAGGTATTATGATTAATGATTTGTTTCCTTCATGCTACATTTTTCTAATTCTAGTTAAGTTTTAGAAATCTGAAAGGAATTGGAAAATTTGAAACCATGTAGATGCTTGGAGGAAGGTGCAGAGGATTTCATAGTGAAACCGGTGAAATTATCCGACGTGAAACGGTTGAAGGGATACATGACAACAACGAGAGAGGTTAAGGTTGGAAGCCACGACAGAGGAAGCGGTGTGGTCGATGATGTTGGTGTTGAGATTGAGATTAACAACAAACGAAAGCTGGTGGAAGAAGAAGAGGAAGAGACCTCTGACATGTCATCATCATCATCGCCACCGTCCGTTTCTACACTTTCATCATCACCGTCCGTTTCTTCACCGTCATCGTCTCCCACATCTTCACCAATCAGACGGCTTAAAATGAGCAGCAGCAGCAGCAGCAGCAGCGATTGACTCTCCGTGATGGCGGCATCCACAGCAGTGTTTATTTTTTTGGTCTTAAGATGTATTGGTTTTGGTTTCCTCTCTCCGGGGTCGAAAAATTGCAATTACCCGTTGTTGGTGTCTGTAACGGTTTTTGTTGCATTGGCCCTCTCTTATCTTTTACTAATTTGTTTTGTTTGTTTGTTGTACGAAGGTGGGTTAACGTTATGGAAGAAGCATAACCACGATGTTATTGAAATAAAATACTATTGCAATGTTTTAGCAGAAGGTGCAATGAAAAAAAGAAAAAAAAAAAGAATGGGTGGTGTGAGTGAAGATTGGAAATGATGTGAAACAGATGGAATAATAGTTTGCAAGATCTTGTCTGGTGTAAAGAATAAAGAAATGTGAAATGGAGATGTTGGAAGTGTTCCCTTAAGGAAGAGGGTGGGAAGGTGTGGTGGGGTCTTGGAACTGCTGTACTTGTCTGGTTGTCTCTGATGGAGGAGGTTTGGCTGCAATAAACCTGCAATATCAGAAAGCATTGCCTCTGTCATGTGGAAGAGGAACCAGAATATTTGGTTGTTGATACTGGACCATACTCATCCACATGTGCCTTTTTTTTCATCTTTTTCCAATCTTTTTTCCACTCTTTTCCCACATTCTGTAGCCTTCAAAATCAGCTATGAGATCAAAGTTACTGACCTAATGTGCCAACCATAAACACAATTGCTGCTTTCACTGCTTTCACCATCTTCTCTTTTTTACTGTAAAATCATGTTAGAAGCAACCTTCAGCTACTGATATAGCCTTGTTAATTAGGTTAGAGTTCTCTAACCTGCAAACAGGAGACTCACACTTTCCAAAGCACTTGTTTCAGAGGATGGAAATATCAAGGGTTGACTGAACAATGCCATTGCCAAAACTGATTATTACAAATTATGAGTCAAGCTCTCTACTTCCACTGAAACAATGTTTCCCTAATCTCATCTTTCAACTCATATTTCATCTGGTTGTAAAGATTTTGAAGATACTCCACACCAATTTCAAAGAGTTTCTTCTCTCCATGACACCTTCAAGTTTAAAAAATTATATGAATGGCTGCCATTATTTTGATACCCTACAAATTTTTACTCACTTTATATTCATTAGTTAACTATGTTTATATTGTTGTACCTAGAGTTTGACGTCAAAATTGAAATTGATATATTTTGTTTTCAAAATTTTAACAATTTTTTTAATTTAATTATCTTAAATTTTGTTGATACGTTTTTTTGGTAGATATTAAAGCAAAAATATATCAAATTGAATAAATAATTCAAATATTAGCACGAAGTACATTTAACACGTTAAAATTTTTTATAGCATAATTAGGTTAAAAATGACTATATTTATACATAGGGATGACAACAGGTCAGGTACTGATAGTGCATACCTGCAACCCGACTTGCAAAAAAAAAATTTGTCTGTTACCTGTCCATTTACTCGTTGGGTACCCACTTAAAAAATATCTGCGGATTTTTTAAAAACTCGCGGGTACCGTGGATACCCGCATACCTGCAAATATTTAAAATATATATATATATATATATATTTTATAAAATTTTTAATATAAAATTATAAAAATAAAATAAAATAAATTAAATTAAATTAAATTTTAATTTTAATTAAATTTAATCTAATAAAATATAATTTTAATTTTAATTTTAATTAAATTTAACTTAATAAAATCTAAATTAAATTTTAATTTTAATATTTTACAGGTAACATGTACCTGCGAGTACGGATAATACGATACCCAAATCCGACCCATTTATAAGCGGGTATTAAAATACCTGTTAGCCCGCTACCTGCGGGTAATAAATACACGTGGATACTAATTATCCATCGCGGATTTTATCCAGAGATATCTGCGGGCGCAGATATTTTTGTCATCCCTATCTATACATTTATAAAGTGTGAGAACCAAAATGTATTAAAGTTTATAAATTTCATTTTTTTCGTCAAAATTTAAAAATTAAAAACATACTTAACCTAATTTCATATTTCAAAATTTTTTTATATAAAAGTTAACTCTTTTTTAATGATAAAAGTATTTCTAAAAGTGAGTTGTCAAGCATATGGTGTAAAAAAACAATTTTCAAAATATTTACATCAAAAATATATTTTATCCGGCAAACACAATTGAGACATCTTTTGAAAGAGATTTAAACCTAAACATTTATAGCAGAGGAAATACGAGAAGAAGAAAAAAAACCAATTTCTGTATAAAATAAAATCAACAGGTCTATACATGTTTTTTCATTTTAGAAGGGGCTATGTTTTCAAAATGATTTTTAGTGTACATCAAATCAATTATAGGATAAAGACAACCAATAATGTGTGAATTAATTGGTGTATGGTGGGACTGTTCTGGTTTGCGAAAGGTTCCACATTTGAATATATGAAAAATGGAATCAAATTAAAAACATAAAAAAAAAAAGAATTTTGTTATTAATAGTGATGATGTTGAACTCCATCTAAGTAGATATATGTTTGAATAATGCAAAAATTAGAAATGATAGAAGAAGTTGGGCCTGTGTGATTAAGGGTAAGGGATGGTTTAATTGGGGGCCCATAAAACCCAAATTGCAGGGCATAATAGAAGAAAGATGGAGACAAAGTTTCTACTGGGCACCAATTTTGTATGTGTCGTTTGGCCCCATAATCGAAGTGGCCTTTAAGTGATGATTGTGCAAAGTTTGGTTTTAATGATGTCCCTCATGTTTGGCAAAATTGTGATACGTAAAATCAGCTTTCTCTTGTTTGATTCTGTCACTATGCCATATCTGATATCTGGGCCTTATCATATTTGTTGTTACCATTGTAGACAAACTTCATCGTAGATGACACACACAAACTCATATCTAAAACCATTTTTTGTTACCTAATTGGGCTAAATTTATATGCTTAATGGAGAATCCTCGTCACCCACTTGCCTAATAAAGAAACTCCATCACATGCACTCATTATTCTGCATCGTTAATGGATGTTTCTGGTGCTGTTATATCAGACACACAAAACACAGCAATAGCTTTCATATTTCTTCATCACCAAAGTTTTTAATTGTTTAATCACTTTCTCAGACAAGTTTTTTACTTTTTTCAATTCAATAATACCCATTGTCCGATGCTTAAAGTTCTTAAAACTATATCTATAGTTTCAAATAGTAGTTAAGTTTATTTACATAGATAATTTCAATCAATAACTATATTCATGGTTAGTTAGCTGACCTAAGTTGATTATGTTAGACTACACTAAATCCAGAATAAAATTCATGATTTTCATCATAAAAATCATACCATATTTTGAACTCCATATATAAAAAAAAAAGCAAATTCCTCAACATATTAAAAAATTATAACTAGTCAATTTTCTCACATTCCAAAAAGTACTTTAACATTCAGAAGTTTTTGTTTTGGAGGATTTAGTATTAATTTTCTTTGGCCTACCTACCCCTACCAAGCTTTCTTGTAGTTTAAACGGACTCATCATCCTTTTCAGTAATAGAATTTTCTCTTATCAAGTATATTAGCCCATTTAAAAATTATTTTTAATTCCTTCCCAAAACAAGTCTATTTAGACGTCAAAGGAGTAAGAACTATCGTTGAGCTACTATGATTTGAATCTAATTATTGTAAATCTGGCAAACTATTGACAATGAGAGTGACATTCTCCAAAGAATGCGTACCAGCCAAGGAATCATATTTCATAAACACACTACCATCAATATTCTTAGCAAGAGAAGATTCATTCACAACACAAATATTATCATGATTAATCACCATTGACTAATCTACAGACTCCATCACTTGAGCTAAAGAGCACTTAATCAAATTGATAATCTCAGTTAACATGTGTAGTGATGATAATTGAGTAATGAGGCTCGATTAGATCTACAAAAAGATGATATATCACTATGCATAATAGAAGTTCTAGACAAAGTAGTTTGAGATCTTTTTTGACAAACATTTATTACAATCTGACTCAGAATGAAACCAACTTGTGTGTGGGAGTATCTTATGCAAATAGTATCTAAGAACTCCAAAAAGATAAAAAAAAAACCTTTAGAAGACCTATAATACAAGACTACAATGAAGGAGAAGTACTCAACATTGTAGAAATAATTACTATTAAAGTTTTTTGTCTTCTCCTACTGACCCTATGCAAAATGTAATGTAGTGGTTATAAGAGTTATTTAAAATTAAATAGCATTGTCTACTAAAATTTATTATTACAACAAATAACGTGACACTATTTACGTAAAATGTTTAATGGAGAAAATATTTTAAATACTAATATGAATTGAATAGTAGAACTTACAAAAATAAGTTAAACAATCATTTAAAAAAATAATATTAGAGTAATATGTAAAGTGTTTAATTCACGTGATATTAGGTAAAGAATAACAAAAATTAAAATAAACAACTCATCTAAGAAAGAATGATCTCAACCCTAAATCATGGAAGAAAACTAACAAAGCTATTAGTTTTCTTAATTATTTCAAATATTAAAATTTAAAAATTATAACAACAACTTTATATTTATATTTTTAATATTTAAAAAAAGTTATAAGTTTAAAATATGTGTTTTAAAAATTTTAAATTTAAAAATAAAATGAATTTAAATATTTACGTTGAGTTATTTTAACATCGATAACAAATATGAATCGAAAAGGGGATAATAGGAAATAGAAAAAGAATGTGGAGAATGATGTCTCAATTTACAAAAGTAGATCAAGACAATTACATATAAATAATAATAAAAAAACACAACAATGTTATAAAGACCTACACTCTTTACACACCAAACAGATTTCTGACAATCACGAAAGTAACTCAAACGAATAGTCCAACAAAATAACCAATATATTTTACATTGAAGCTTTGGCCCATTATCAGGTTAAAACTTTGAGAACATAATTGTTAGTAACTTCATGAAATCCTTGTAATACACGTGATATGATCAAATAAGATGTTAACGTTGTTTATAAAAACCAAATGTTAATGACTAAATTAAATTGGTTTAACAAAAAATGAAACTTAATTAAATAAAAAAATTAGATGACCAAAGACAAAAAAAAATTGTTGAGTATCTATAAATATAGATTTTAAGAGACGAATGACGCCAAGTTTATTGTATCTTTTATTTAAATTTTATACTCCTGTTTGTGAGTATATGTAAAAAAAAAAAAACAAAGTTTTCAATTCCCAACATTCTACAATGATAATAAGACAGCAGCAGTTTTCTTCTTAATTAGCAAGACTATCATGGATGATAATATATAAGATCTAACTTTTTATCTTATCATGATGCTAAACTTTTATTAAATGCAATTTAATTTAAGTATAATTTATATAGTAGCTTAATACCAACATAAGATGCAACACAATACAAAACTAAGTATACCCAATAAATAGATAACAAAAGCAAACCATTATTATGTACTCATGGTTTAGTTTCGACTGGTGAGAACCCAATTAAATATGTTTGAAATTGAATTAAACATTATTTTTTCAAAGAAAGTTGAATCAGAATCCCTTAACCTAAAGTCAATCTAGCTTTCTCTATTGTGGGGATATATCCATTAATTATATTTTTGGTGAGTGTGTTAATTTGGTGGGAATTTCATAGTTCATGAAGAAATTTTTGAAGTTTAATTTGTGACTGAAATAAGCTAAGTCATCACCCAAAATCAACTTTGAACTATTGTACAACCAATTATTGGGATTTCATTTTATCGTGATTTTCAATTTAAATGAGGTAGTGCTCAATTAATCTTACCATTTCAAAACCATTGTTTCTTTTTTAAATTAATGTACACAAATCATTGTTTTATTTACTAATGCATTGTTTTATTATAATTTAATTAAAGCATATCTGTTTTAATATTTTAATATCATTTAATGAATTAAAGAATTTAAATTAGAATCTCTATAAATCAAATTACGATAGGACTCAAAAAAGATTGTTGGACATTAAATAGAAATGACAATGATTTTAAAATAAAGAAAAAAAAAAGAGAGTAAAAGACATTAATAAATTATGAATGCAGGAAGTATTAATGCTAACATCATATTCCTAGTTGAATTGTTTTCTATACAATAAACTCTGTAGTAAATAGAAATACAAGCTGAACTTAGGTGAAAATTTAATTAGAAAAGTGGTCAAGATTTTCATAATTCAAAATCCATGAAGTACTACTTCACTGGTCTTTCTTCCTTTTTAGCTTCGATTATGGTTATAGAATTGAATTTCTAATTCATTTGAAATCATGATCTAAAACATAACACAATTGAACAATAACTACTTTCGGTGTTAAAGTACCAAACCCATTATCTGATTATAGGATATTTAGTTAGGCTTAATTAAACTTTTCATTGTTTTGCCAAACTTTTAGGTTAACTCCCAAAGTTAATTATTTATTCATTACATTTTTGCAATACACTTTCCCCCAGATTTAACAAACATAAAAAAAAAAAAAATGGGGTTGAAAAACTGAAATCTATGGACATGCAAACTGAGGGAACTTTTTTATTTTTTTTATTTTTCAAGCAAATCTAATTAAGCTCATTCATACTTATGTATAGAAATTCTTAATTGAAATTGTGTCATCTTCTAAAATACAATTACCTTTGAAAAAAATACACTTTGAAGAAAAATACCCTAATACGCTATTTGAAATGCTATGAATCTTTCACACTACGAATCCGTAGAAAAATGTGCAAATGAATGATTTGTTGTAAATTAACCAATCAAAGAAAACCCAAAAGATCGGTTTAGGAAAAAGTATATTAATTTCTTCTAATTTCTCTTTTGGTTGTTTAAAGGTCACCATCTGAATAAACAAATATACCTGTTACTGTTTCAAAAATTTAAACAGTATAGTAGAAGTAATATTCGGTTAGTTAACATACATATGTTATAATAAAAAATTAAATTGTTATTGAATAAAATAAAGTAAAAAAAAATTAACATGATTGTAAAATAATATTTTATTACCAGAGTTTTTTAATAGTAATACACTGTAATTCATAATAAAAGATATTGAATATGATTATAATATATTATTTTCAACTATCAAATTTTTTATTTTTTAATACTATAATATAATAAGAACAATATAAATAAATTATTCTTAAAAAATATTCTTGTTAAAGTTTCTATTTTCATGTTTGTTGTTAAATATTTTAACGATTACTGTACTTATCATATTTAATCAGATGTATTACTTTTTATTCTTTTTTGCTTATAAATATCACATATCCACATAAAAAAATTATAATAAACACAAAAATTTTAGTTAAATATTTATTTTTATATTATATTTATCTTTTAAAAATGTTTTATAAGATTCATAAATTGGTTCCACACCGAATCAATATGATATATTGTTGTACTTTAGAGAATTAACGGATATTATTTTGTGTTTGTGCAACTGAGACTTGTTTTTTTCGAAGACAATAATGTGTATGTCTCAGTATCTTTATGATCTCTTCTTTATTGATAATTTTATAATTGTGTATGGATTTTTTGGCTTAATTAACATTTATTTTTATCTCTGTCTATTTTGCAATTAAGTACAGTAACTTTAAAAGATAGTCACTTATAAAAACAATATTTTCTCATTAAATTAATAATTAATAAAAGTAACACGTTAGGACTAAAATTATTTTTTAAATTTTATTAATATTTGAAACACTTAAATGCTAAACTTCAGAAGAAATATCAATGTTTATGTTAAAAAATTAAACAATTCAATATTATTGAAATGGATATATATTTATTTTCTTTACCCTTAGTTCTAAAACTTAATATTTCATATTCTAAATAATTAAAGAGTCATTTAAGAGGAAATAAAAATACTATCATGTATTAAAAAATAGAGAGAGTAACACAATATCGATGTCATGGAATAACAAAAAAGAAACAAATTTATTAACAAATAAAATCTGTCAATAATCACAAAAATATTTCGGTAAAAGAAATTAGATGACTAATTCTTATCAATAAATTTAACCAATAGGTAAGAAAATTTGTTTGTTATTATCGACGATAAAAAGTTTATTAATAAATATCGTGATTATTATTTTTTTAATAAAATTCATTAATAAAAATTATTTTATTAAAAAGAAATTATTAATAAAATATATTAATAATATAATATTTTTTTATAATAGAGTTAAGGAACTAAATGTTATATCCTAAAGTAAGGGACATTAAACATTATAAATTTTCAAATAGTGATTTTACCACAAAGTCATACGGCGAAGTCACAAAAGTTAAGTTTTTGTAGATATTCTTTCCTATGGAGCTTAAGAATTCATTTTATTTGTTTAAAAGGATGCACATATTATAATAGTGAACATAATAACTTACAATAACTAAAAAAAATTATATATTATATATTAAGTTTGTTAATTGATGACAAAGAATTTACCGATAAAATTGTAGAAGATAGTGAATTAAGATTTGAATTTAAATTATGCAAATTATGTGTTACATTATTGATCTGAAATTCAATCATGAGATTTGAAGCGGTTTGGGTGGGGAAAAATTGAAAATTATATTAGCTAATAACATTCAACATAAAAGAAAAAAGATTATTAAAATGTAAAATATATTTTATTTGTTATCATTATGCTTCTTAATTATTTTTTTGTCATTATGGTAAGAAAAAATAATCTATTTCATTATTTTGCATGATATTAGAAATTTTTGCAATAGAAATTAAAAATATGCTTCAATGTTATCGTAAAAGTCTAGTTTTTGAACAAAAAAATTCAAGCTTATCATATTCTCTCATGAGTAATGAAACTTAATAACAAAATAGATTTATGGCTGATGAGTTTAGTCACAAAATTGAATGACCTACATACAAGATTATTTTATGTCAAAAATAACATGTAAGCAATTGAATGCATAGAAAGAGATTATGACAAAATTTTGAGTGATTATAATTGTTTATTTTTCTTGTGTGAGTATGGAGGAATATGAAAGGCATTTAAATGAAATATTTTATCAGTAACTCTTAAACTAGAAGGTCATATTATATATAGTTTCGATTATTATTTCAAGTAGAATTGTTTCTCTTCTTTTTATGGGAGGACAAATGACATCTTATTTATTTTTAATTTTATTGTCGATAAATGAATGTTTAAGTTATAATACAATTCATGGAAGTAACATAACTCAATTTTTGCAAACCCAAAAGTTAATAATTTGGAATGACACATCAATGTCAAATAAGTATTGTTTTGAAGCATCGTGTAGAATTTTGAGAAATATTCTAAGATCCAAAAATCTTATTAGTTTAAATAAATCATTTAGAAAAAAATAATGTGATTCTTTGAAGAAGTTTCAAACAACTTTGCTTAGTAATACCTAACAAGATGTTAGAGATATTATTATTCATATTTTTGGAAATTTTGTAAAGTTCTAAAGCAATGCAAATCACATTCATGAATTTGCATAATATATATTTAAAAATTGTGAATCCTTAAAATTAAAAGTTATTATGATGTATTATTAAATTCCTTATTCTCATCCGTAGCATTGAAATGATAAATTATCATTTTATTATGGAATTGCTTGTTTAAGTGTGTGGTTATTAAGATAAGATTTGAATCAAATAAAAAAAATTAATTTCAACTTAAAATTAAATATTCAATTATTTAAATAAAAAAAAGTTTAAAAAGTCTAACTAAGTTAGGGTTTTTTTTTCACTTAACCTGAATGCATAAGGGTTTTTTTTATGTAAAGAAAGTGTATAAAAATTACAACCTTTGAAAGAGAGAAGAGAGAAAAAAATGTGTTGACATATTCACCAAACTCTCAAGTAAAATGACACAACAGGTTCGTGACATATGATTCTTTATTTTGATAATTGTGATGGTCAATTAGACATGTGTGGTTAGAGGAATCAATCTTACACTATTTCCCTATATTTCTCTTTCTTTTGTTCTTATTTGAGAGCATCATTGTTCGATGCATCGGCTTGTTAGAGATTCTTATTTGTACTTTTGATTTAACTTTCTTATACCTATATTTGATACCTATATTTGATGTTAGTAGAATTTGATTGATCTAAATTTTAGTGTTATATTTTATGATTATTGTTGTCATTTTATATTATTATTGTTCCACACATATTCTAGTAAATTTGGAGAAATTATTTATGGTGCATATTGATTTTTTTGATTGTTGGGTTGTTGTTTCTCCTATCATAGTCTAAATAATACAAATTGTTATGATATCTGATTCTAAAAAAAATGTAACACTTAGACTTTCAAAGAGGAACTTTGGGGTTAAGGGGGTTAAAGGGTTAAGTATGGAACTCTAAAACTATTATAAGTGTGTATACACTCTAAGTCACCCTTGTAATTCAATTACAAACTACCATGTAATGATAAGTTTATTGGATTTTAACGTAACTGCCTCAAAAATCATATTAAAAAAATATTTCTAGTTTGATGATAGTGTAAATATTTTAAACAATGTATGGTTTTCTTTATAATTCTTTTTCTAGTTAGAAGTAAATTTTAAACCTAATAAGAAATAATAATTTGATAAGTGAAAAGACAATTATCTCCTCTAAAAATTGTAAGTTAAATAATATGTTCCATACTTTAGTATCAAATTTGTATACACTGTATGTAAAAGTTAGTTAAATTATCTCTTCAATTTTTTTGTCGAATGCAAATTTAAGTAATCCATCGTTTGAGTTTCATATTCTTATTAATTAGATCATGTATATAAAGTTTCATAGAATTTCAAAATTATTTATAAGTACATCACTTGATTTTAAGTATAATATGATATTTGAAAATACTTAAATATTTATAACTAGATAACGTATCTATATAAAAAGAAAGAAATTATGTGAAATTTGATATACATTATAATTAAGAGGATATGAAAACAATTAATCTGTTAGATTTGATTAAATTTTTATTCTTAAAAAAAATTAAAAGTTTAATTTCACTACTTTTTTCACTCTTGTGTAACCATATCTTAGTCCTTTATTAATTTTATTATTTCTGACAAACTTAGGCGCTGAAATATATCTTCAAAATAAATATTTCAAACATATTAATTAAGACATTTTTAATAAATTTACAGATACCAAAAAAAATATAAAATTCAATCAATTAATTTTATAAATGATAATCTGGTTACATATTATATTTAAGAAAAATGGTATTTAATGTTTTTAGGAAGCCAAATTTATTTGTAATATATTAATTATTATATTACATTTACCAATTTAATTCTATTTGGGTGAATTACAATATCTAAGGCATTGTTTACGGTAGGATCTCATACTCTTATCATGATTTTATTCTTAAAATCATTTTAGAGATTAAAAGAATATATATGACCCTATTTACATTGTTGAACCACTGCACCTTAATGTTAGGCCACTCTCTTGAATACTGAATATTCAACGCGGGGTTGGCCTTAGCAAGACCATTAAGTCAACCAAATTTGGTAAGCCTCTTAAGTCAACTAATCCTGCAGCTAAACCCTTTACAGTGGAATTGGTATTTCTTCTTATTTTTAAGCTTTTAAATCAATACTTTATCGAAGGCTGCTACAATTTCAAAATCACGTTTCTACAAAAAAGCCCAAGTCAGACCTTGTAAGATTGCTGTACTACACGACATTTATGTCATTTGAAAAACCCTTTGAATCATCATTGTGCCACTTCAAACCTGTACCTCAATAACAATGTTTTGACTTTGTAAATCAGTTTCCATTTGAAAGCACGACCAAATCTTTAATGGAGTTGCTAAATGACTAAACCATCCTAAACTGCAATGTTTGGTCGTTTCAAGGGTAGGGTCATGTTGGTCATTGCAATGTGAAATTGGAATGCACATGGAAGGTTGATATTATATTTAACGTCTTTACTTGTGTTGAAATTTTCAGCTAGCAAAACCAATAGCGCAAGACAATGAAGGACAAAACTTGCAATGGCCATCTTGTAGAAACAGTACAATAGCTTTTGTATTTGTAATCTTTGTTCCTCAGAATCCGTGTCTTTGAACATTTGAACATGATGTTTGTTCTTGTTGTGAGCCTTGTTGTTTTGCAAGGCTTTGTGATACCAACCTGCTATTGTGAGAACAATAATCCTCAGAATATTGAAACATTTTATCCAATCCAAACTTCAGAACCACCCCTCCCAATCCAACCTTCTCAGCCACAGGCATCACCACCATCATCTGCAACAAAAGCCTCTTCATCAAACAGTAAGGTGGGAACAGCAGTGGCTGCCACTGCAGCAAGCACTCTTGTTGTTTCTGGTTTGGTTTTCTTCTTGGTTAGAAGGTGCTTCAGAACAAGGAAGAGAAAGGAGGCAACAAAGAACACTGCTTCTGCTGTAGAAAGGCATCATGTTGCACCTCAGGTGGAGGTGTTTCAGAGAATGGAAGGAAACGTGAAGGGACTGATCGTTGATGAGGATGGTTTGGATGTGGTTTATTGGAGAAAACTTGAAGGTAAGAAGATACCACAAAAGGATTTCCAAAGGGAGGTGTTGGATGGTCACAAAGGTAAAGAAGATGATGATCATGAGGGAAATCCAGGGAAGAGAAATGAATCCATTCAAGAAACTCCTCTTCTTAGAGACAAATCTTCAACTTCTCACATGAACATATTTCTTCCAGAAGAGTCCTACACAATCATGAGAATTCCACCTCCTGCTCCTCCTCCCACTGTTCCTTCATCACTTGGAGGCTCTCCTACACAACCATCTTCTCCTTCCTTTACCCCTTCATCACCAAAACCAATCTCCACTTTTTTCTCATCAATTCCAAACATTACAAATTCTGCAACACCATTGGCCCCTCCAAAAGTACCTGATAAAAATAATGAAGCTCCAATACCAGCACCAGCACCTCCTCCTCCTCCTCCAATTCCAAAAAACATGAACTCTGCTGTAGCAGCTCCTCCTCCTCCACCTCCTCCTCCAATCCCTCCTAGAAAGAGTCCAGCACCACCACCTCCTCCGCCAAAGGCAAATGGTTTGAAGTCTTCATCAAAACCGCCACCGAATCCTATTGAAAGAACAACAGGTACCACAAGTAAGCAAGGAGAAACTTCTCCAGAGGTGAAACTTAAGCCATTACATTGGGATAAGGTGAATACCAACCTTGATCACTCTATGGTGTGGGACAAAATGGACCGTGGTTCTTTCAGGTATAATCCTAGTAAACTAGATTTTGTAATTATCTAAATTTTGATTCCTCCATTTTAGCATTGGTTGATGATTTATTAAACTACAGGGTTGATGATGATCTTATGGAAGCTCTCTTCGGGGTAGTCGCCACCAACCGGAATGATAATGCCCCCAAAGAAAATAACTCAACGAGTTCTAGCAAGGATGCTTTGGCTCCATCCTCAAATGCCTTCCTTCTTGACCCAAGAAAATCACAAAACATTGCAATTGTTTTGAAATCTCTGACAGTTTCTCGTAAAGAGATTATCGAAGCACTCATTGATGGTCAAGGCCTTAATATAGAAACCATTGAAAAGCTTGGTAGAGTAGCCCCAACAGAAGAAGAGCAATCACTTGTACTTGCCTATGAAGGAGACCCTTCAAAACTTGCTGAAGCCGAAACTTTCCTACGTCACATCCTCAAAGCTGTTCCTTCAGCTTTTAAGCGATTGAATGCCTTGCTATTCAGGTTGAATTATGACTCCGAGATTCTAGAAATCAAGGAGTTTCTGCAGAACCTTGAGATGGGGTGCAAGGAGCTTCGAAACCACGGAATCTTTGTGAAACTTCTTGAAGCAGTGCTTAAGGCTGGAAATCGCATGAATGCAGGAACTCAGAGGGGTAATGCTCAAGCTTTCAACATGGCTTCTCTAAGAAAGCTCTCCGATGTCAAGAGCACTGATGGAAAAACCACATTGCTTCACTTTGTGGTTGAAGAAGTTGTTCGTTCTGAAGGAAAACGTGCTGTTCTCAACCGCAGCCACAGTTTGAGTCGTAGTAGCAGCAGGAACAGTAACTACAGTGATGACTCTCAAAACTCTTCTGCTTCAAATGAACAAAGACAGAAGGAATACATAACACTAGGATTGCCAGTTGTGGGAGGGATCAGTTCTGAGTTTTCCAACGTGAAGAAAGCTGCCGTTACAGATTACAACGCTTTTGTTGGTTCAATCTCAGCACTCTCGGCCAGGATTGTTCAGATTAGAGAACTTGTTTCCCAGTGTGGAAATGACAAGGGAGGGAACTTTGTGAGAGAAATGAACCGTTTTCTTGAAAATGCTGAGGAAGAATTGAGATTAGTGAGGGAAGAGCAAACAAGGGTGATGCAAATTGTGAAAAAAACAACAGATTATTATCAAGGAGGAGCTTCAAAAGATAGTGCAGAACACCCTCTTTATCTATTCGTCATAGTTAAAGATTTTCTGGGAATGGTTGATCAAGCATGCATTGAGATTGCTCGTAACATGCAGAAGAGGAAGACGCCTAAGGTAAATTAAGTCTAACACTGTAATAGTCTGCACAGGAACCAGCACAAAGGACTTTGGAGGTTTAACATTGCATGTCATCGAAATCTAGGATTTGCGAACACATGCAACCTGATCTTTGGGACCATTTACATAATGGAGCTGAAGTGCTAAAACCCAGTTCAAAATGATAACATCACTCCCAGTTTGTGGCGGAGGATCTTGTGTTGCAAAGTGCTAACCAATGGAGGTTTGAAAATACTATGAGGGCATTGTTAGAGCCAGTTTGTCTGTCAAATTCAGAAGCTAAAACATTCTTGTAGTGTTAACAATTTTCCAAATTTTAACCGTGTCACTTGTACAGAGAACTATTGTTCTTGAGCATTTTAAGTCTCATGTATATACACAGATCTTGGATTCTTTTTGTTATCATCCAGAAGTTCATAACGTGCTCCGTTTCTTCTCATTTTCTATTGTATTTGAATGTTCAACTAATGGGTTTTATTTTATTTATCTGAGGTATGACACCAAAGAAGCTGACTTAGCATTGCCCAAAAAGTAAACTGATCGTGCGCATGAACTAATAGAGCAACGTTAGGATAGACAAATGAATTCGTGTCATCAATGATTTTATTTTAACATAATACACGACAAATTTGACATTACTATCTTGGCTGCATAGCTCTCTGTTTGCGTCAGAAAACATTCATAAATTGAATTCCCGCATACAATTATTTCTGCAAGTTTTTTTTAGCAAGTTTCCTATGTATTATAAATGTTGTGTGCCTTTTAACTTTTCAGTGATAATTGTACTTCTCTTTTTATGTATGCATTTGTGTACATGCAAAAGCATTATCCCACATCTCCATAACCGTACGCAGTTACACAGGATTTTTCTTGTATACTCTAACTACAAAATAAAGGGAAGAAAAAGAAAGGATAATAAAAAAAACAAAAGACAAAAAGTATATATATATATATATATATATATATATATATATATATATATATATATATATATATATATAT